>Ga0206909_1088_pt1 | contig 19062 bp, 15 predicted proteins | sample Alteio_BWOrgHeat_76_FD_152943 | JGI IMG/M metagenome (GOLD analysis project Ga0206909, IMG submission 152943) | Enriched cells from forest soil in Barre Woods Harvard Forest LTER site, Petersham, Massachusetts, United States -... | ecosystem: Environmental > Terrestrial > Soil > Temperate forest >...
GCGGCAGATTCCGCCACGTATATGCAGGGGTGGCCGGAACTTTGCCGCCACAGCGACAGCCAAGCCGCAAAAGCGCCTCGATTCCCCGGCTACTCCTGTTCAGCGCGGCGACCAACTCGCGCCGGCTTACGGTTCGGCGACCTACGCTGATTGGAACCGGAATGCCGTGCGGCTTCGCGAGGGTTTTGAGCCACATGCAGCGCGAATTGTGGAGGTGAGCTGCAACCATGCGAATCGTTTCCCGCGGAACTCCGGGGATCGGAGCCGCCCAGACCGAGGTGGGGATGTCGCTCACAAAAAGGGCGGTGACGCGATGATTGGTCCGCCAGGCCGCCAAGATGGTCTCGGTTAATTCGACGATCTCGGGCATTTCGCGTCTCTGTTAAGGATCCGCCATGACATTCGCAAATTCTAGTTGCATTATCGACAGCCCGGGTGGCGTGGCTATCGCTTTGGATGGCCATGTGTTTGCCAGCAATTGAATGTAACATGTGATTAATTCGATCGGTTCGGATCCCACACAGGCCATCCAAAGCGATGGCCATGCTGCCGAAAACCAAGGACGACGACCCCATGAACTACCGCATTCCGCTCCTCGCATTCGCGTCATTGCTCCTTCCGCCATTTGGCACACCGGCGAATGCCGACGACAAGGCCGCGCCGCTAGTGATTGGCGAGACATTCACGATCGACTCCAAAATTCTGAACGAAAAACGCCGCATCAATGTCTACATGCCGCCGGGCTACCCCGAATCGTCCGATCTCCGCGTCCCCGTGCTCTATATGCCCGACGGCGGCATGGCCGAGGACTTCTTACACGTGGCCGGTTTGGTGCAAGTATCGGTGGGCAACGGAACGATGCGGCCGTTCCTGCTAGTCGGAATCGAGAACACCCAGCGGCGGCACGACCTGACCGGCCCCACGGAGAACGAAAATGACAAGAAGATCGCCCCAAAGGTCGGCGGTTCCGAAGTATTCAGAAAATTCATCCGCGACGAGTTGATGCCGCAGGTGAAGAGGCGTTACCGCACGACCGCAGAGACGGCGATCGTGGGAGAATCCCTGGCGGGACTATTCGCTATCGAGACTTTTCTCGTCGACCCCGATTTGTTCGACACCTATATTGCGTTGGATCCCAGTCTTTGGTGGAACAATCAAAAGCTGGTCAACGGTGCGGGTCAGCAATTGATTTCGTGGCCGAAGTTGAACAAGACCGTGTACTTTGTGAGCAGTGAGGAAAAAGAGAACGCGAAGATCATGCAACGATTCGCGGAGACCCTTGCAAAAAACGCGCTCCCCGGAATCCATTGGCATTACGAGAAGATGCCAGAGGAGAAACACTCAACGATCTATCACCCAGCCGCGTTGAGAGCATTCCGCGAGCTATTCAAGCCAATGAGCAAGTAGCGAGGGATATAGTTACTGCCTGCCAAGTCATCATGAACAGCCCCGCTCACGTTCATTTTTCATCCGGCGGCAATGGCAGGTCGCCAAGGTCGATTGGATTCGTTCCGTTGACCTCGAACTTTTTGACCGGACTGAGCCCACACCTTGCCTCGCTACAAACAATGATCTCGCACTTCATGCCCTCGGCCAGACCGGTGAGCGTGACGGACCCGTCAAATCCCGAATACGCCGAGCGCCGCGCCCATTGCTCCGGCGCTCCGCCGGCCGCCGGGCGGATGATCGCAGATACGGTGCAATTGGGCCGAGGTAGGCCGTCGGGCCCCACCACCCGCCCGGTCGCCGAGCACGCTGGCCGCAATGTCACGGCAGCGCTATCGTCGTCTGGGCCGACGACGGCGACCCCGGCCGAGTCAGTGGCCGGGTCGTACGCGTACACCATTGCCGGTTTACGGTTGCGGGTGCAACGGAACCGGCCATCGGAGTCGGTACGGGCGTCATCGAACGCGCCGCTGAGCAGAATCGCCCCGGCCGCCGGCGTACCGTCCGGCTTGCGGACGACGACCTCGATCGGCCCACGCGGCAGCCGCGCCAATTGAAAGTCGCGCCGAATTGCTGGCTCCAAACCGACCTTCAAATCGGAGAACGTCATGTCGGGACCGGCGATCTGGTATTCGCCCGGACCGATATGCAGATGGTAGCGACCAGCGGAGTCAGTCGCCGCCCACCGGATCAACTCAGGCCGCTGACCCTTGACCTCCTTACCCAATTCTTCTGTAAATGGCACCCCTAGGGTTTTGAGATAGACTGTCTGCCCGGCGGCCGACTCACCCTTGGGGCCAACGGTCACCCGGCCCTCCACAAGCGTTCCGGGAGCAAGGCGAAAGTCGAGGTCCGTCCGGGGCCGATCCTCGCGGATGACCACGCCCGTAATATTCGGCGCAGCCCGCTCTGGGTCTACGACGGCCAGGACGTAACCCTGATCCGGAAATAAGTCCAGGGAGTATGCGCCATCGGCAGTCGTGCGGGCGTAAGTCCGGCAGTACATGCTGGTGTAGCCGCGGCCTTCGGCCTGAATGAGAATTCCCGCGGCCCCAGCGCCATCCGGACTAGTCACGCGGCCGCTGGCTTTCACCAACCGCAACAACCGGGCTGGCTGGAACGCGACGGTGGACTTGTTGAAGTACGGCCACGCGGGACATTGGAAACGGTTGGTGACTGGGACAAACGGTATGCCCTCCTTGAATTCGAGCGAATACCAATCGCACTCCGCGATACCATCGGGACCCGATCGGGGCAGAGCGCCAGTGTCGGCCAGGGCGTACAAAAAGTCGGTGTTAACGATCGAGGCGATCTTGCCCTTCTTTGCCACGTAAGCAGGGTGGAACGGGATGCCGGCCAACGGTCGGTCGGCGGAGTCGACAGCACGAATGCGGACCGTGCGGGCGCCGTCGAGGACCAGCTTCACCGCGGCTGGCACAGGCATCGGGTTTTCCGGGGAAGAAGTGTAATTTTCGAAGTAATCGAAACCTACACCCCCTTTGAAGCCGACGACCACGCCTACTTTGGCGTCAGCAGGCACCCGCATGAGTGTGGTGCCCGTGGCGTCCGTGGTCGAGTGCGCCAGCATTCCAGCCGCATCATCCAAGGCGACGACCGCACCGGGAACGGCCGCTCCCTGCCCGTCCACCACTTTGACCCGCACAGTCGCGGCGGGTTTCAACACGATACGACAGGTGACGATTTGTCCGAATTCCAAGGACGCCGTGCGGTGTTGCCCCTGAAGCGCGCCGTCGGGCGTGGCGGCATATAGCGCACGCCAGCTCGCCCTCGGCGCGTCGAGCTTGAGGCTGAAGCGACCCCCTGCGGCGGTAACGGCGGTATCGTCCGGACGGAGCCACCCCGGGGTGCGGACAGTCGCTCCCACGACGGGCTTGCCGGCTTCGTCTACCACAATGCCATCGATGACGGCCTTGCCATCCGGTTTGATCAATTCCGCGCGAGCAGTGACGCCATCTTTCTCCTCCGCTTGCGCCGGACTATCGCTCGATGTCTGCAATTCATCCGCCGCCCCCTTGCTCTCCTTCATTTGCGGAGTCTGTTGAACAAATCGCTTCGTTTCCGAATCTGCATCGAGCGGGCGCGGCAGTCCGATAACAGCACCGACGATCGCGAGGCACAAAAGAACGAACATCGCTGATTTGCATTTGGTGAAAAACATCGCTTGGTTCGCTCCTTCAACGAGGGCAATGACTTTGGCGGACACCGGGCTGCTCGTGAGCGCTTGGCCCGCAACAATTTGCGTCGCAGCCTTGACAATCGAGGCCAACTCGGACCGGGGTACTCCAGCCGACGCGGCGCTCGCTCCGACCGCGGCTGCTGCGAGTACTGCCGTGAGCGACACGCCGCGACGGGTCAACCGTTCCTGGAGAAGTTTTCGTGCTCGGCTCAGGCGCTTTCGAACTGTGACTTCAGCAATGCCGAAATGCTGTGCGGCCTCGGCGCCGCTCTTGTTCTCCAGACAACAATAAACGAATGGCGAGCGGAGGGTCTCCGGCAGTCGCTCGATCTCTTTGTCGAAGAGAATCTGGATTTCCTGCCAAGCCGCCGAGAGCGCGGGATCCTGCACTGGGGCTAAACTTGCTTGTGACTCGTACTTGTGCCGCCGAGCGGCAGCCCTTTTCGCGTGAGTAGCCATACGAAACGCAACTCCGTGAAGCCAGCTGGCCAGGGACTCTCGCTTCAGAATGGAACTTGCGTGCCTCGCCAGGACGAGAAAGGTCGCCTGAAGAGCGTCTTGGGCGTCCTGCGCGTTTCCCAGGGTCCGCAGGCACACGCGCAGGACCATTGGTCCGTGCCGCCGAGTTAGCGCCGCAAAGGCCGGTTCGTCTTTGTTGGCCAGGAAAGCCCGAAGCAAGGCTCCGTCGCTCTGCTCGTTACCTGTCCGGCAAGCAGCAAGGTCACGGATGTCGCCAACAATTGCCCCAAGCTGCGCGGTGGCCATCGCTACCGTTCTCCGCAAGAGTCCGTGTGTTCTGTCATATAGTGCCCGGCCACGGGCAAACGTGACTTCCATTATTACCGATAGCGCCGGATGGCACGATCATCGCTTTGGACGGCCACGTGTTTTCGATCGTCGCATGGTCAATCTAAACCGGGATGACGACCATGTCACACTTTTGACCGACGCGCTCCTTTTTTCATCGGACGGAGCGCAGCCCCGGGAGCCATGGAGTCATTGGCCGACACAGGCTCAACAAAGCGGGGACGTTTGGCCGAGCGAGTGTCGACAGGGTCGATGGGTTGTTTCAAAATGCCCGTGCTATGCTTCATTAATCGGCGAGGCCACAATAGGCTGACCGGCGACAATCAGGCTTTACGTAGTGTTCTGCCGTTGGAGATTGTTCGTGGATCAAGGCGACGTATCGGGTAACTCCCCAGCCCCATTGCCGGAACCCATGCCCGAACTCGACTGGCGAGCCTGGCGAGTCTTTGTTGGCCCCATTGCTTGCGTCTGCGCCTTGCTCGTCGCCTACGATTGGGCGCAGCCGTGCGATGCGGGGTCCCTCGGCCCGCACTTAGATCGGCTGGTTCTCCACATTGTTCCGGTGTGGGGAGCGCTTGTGATCTTCTTGGCTTGGCGCGGTCATTTCCGGCCCGGGCTGCTGCTCCTGCTGGCGCTCATGCTGCCGACGCTGGTGGGGATGACTCCCGAGGTCGGGGCTGCGGTCGCGGGTTGGCCAGGGGGCTGGGCTTTCGGAGCGGCGGGTTTAGTTGCAGGTGCTGCCTGTAGCTGGCTGTGCATGCGACTCGTCTGGCTGGGCAGGCCGCTCATCGTCGGTAGAGACCTTGCCCATGGATCCAAGCGGCTGTCCGTCCTTGCCTCCGGCTCATTTACCGCCGTCTCGTGCTCCGTATGGGGAGTCGTTTTCGTCATAGCAGCCGTGTTGGTTCCTGCGACGATTGCGAGAGTATTCTTTTCCATCGCGGCAGCACTGTTTTTCTTGATTTTATTAAGGCTTTTGCTCAAACGGCCGCACTTGCAATAAGCGCTTTTCCGAACAGTCATTGGCCCCCATCGACTGGTGCACCGACACATCCTCATTGCGTTGAGTCATGCGGGCATGAGTGATGAACCCGCGCGTCCAAGACGCCAAGGCTCATCTCCAGCGATTTCAGAAGCAGCTATCCGAGAAGAGAAAAGAATGACTAAAACGATTGTGGTATCTTAACGGGGTACTTGTGGAGGGCATCGGATGGAACAGACACTGATCGTCCGTGGGAGGTATGCCGGCCGGACGTTCATCGCGGACGGCCCGCTGCCCGACGCGGAGAAGCCCGCCGAGCTAGTCATCACCCCACTTTCGCCCCGGGGCACACGGGTCGGTCGCGGACGCGTTCGGCACTGCCCCCGTGCTGCGGAGTGGGGATGATATTTTGGCCCAAGCGCGCGCCGAGCGCGACGAGTGGGGTGATCGCTGATCTACCTCGACGCGAACGTGGTGATCCGGCTGCTCGAGGGCCTACACCACTCACGCCGCGCTGGCGGCAAGCGAACGCGACCGTTTGACCACCGGAGGTCAACCGGCAGTGGCTTTCCCCGATATCCGCACGTTCGTGAAGTGTCAGCCTGGCCCATACGAGCGTCGGATGGGCCCAGTCATCGTCCGGCTGCTGAGGGTGTTTGATGGCCGTGTACCGGACGTCGAGAGTCATGCGCGCATCGTCGAGTTGGTCGCCACGCCTGAGCTCTGGTCGGCCGGACACGCTGTGTTCGACGAAGTGCGCCGCCGACTGCTCGCCGCAATGAAGACAAAGGATGCAAGTCGTGAGTGGCAACACCACTTTGAGGAGACTTGCTGCCAAGCAGTGTTCAATGCTACCGACCCGCGCGAACCGTTCGACCCTGGGTCAGCGTTCTTTGTTGTACCTCAGGCATTCGGACTCGCGCGTGCCGTGGCGGTTCCAGTCGCAGATGTCGTCTCAGCGTTGACGCCGGATTAAACGCAGGCCGAACCAGATGTTGCACCTGACCGTAGTAGCATTGGTTTTTTGGGTTCATCGTCTCGCCTGCCGCCGCGGCGATCGAGCGCAGTCGTTAAGCTCACTTTATTTCAGAGTATCAACGAATGAACAGAGAGAATCCCAAAGTCGATTTCTACTTCAGCAAAGCCAAAAAGTGGCAGAAGGAATTGGCGAAGCTGAGGATGATCGCTCTGGATTGTTCACTGACCGAGGAATTGAAATGGGCCTGTCCTTGCTACACGTTTCAAAATAGCAACATCGTCTTGATCCATACGTTCAAGGAGTATTGTGCATTTTTGTTTTTCAAAGGCGCTTTGCTAAAAGATCCCAATGGCATTCTCATCCAACAAACCGAGAATGTGCAGGCGGCGCGGCAGATTCGGTTCACCAATGTCCGGCAAATCGTCGAGATGAAAGCCATGTTGGAAGGCTACATTCATGAAGCGATTGAAGTGGAAAAAGCCGGCTTGAAAGTGAAACTCAAGAAGACATCAGAATTCGACATTCCTGATGAATTTCAGAATAAGTTGGATGAAAACCCTGCCTTGAAAAATGCTTTCGCCTCACTGACGCCGGGACGGCAGCGAGCATACATTCTTCACTTTTCCGCAGCCAAGCAATCCAAGACTCGGGAGTCAAGGATTGAGAAATGTACGCAGCAAATCCTCAACGGAAAGGGACTAAACGATGAGTAAAGCTAAAAGCACCACCAAGCCGGCCGCGAAGAAGGCTGCCGCTCACCCCGGCCCACGGGCTGACAAGGCCGACGGCGAAAGCGCCGTGCTCGCGATGATCGCCGCGATGTCGGGATCGGATCGCACCCTTGGCGATCGGCTCCATGCGATCGTCAAAGCCAGCGCGCCAGAGCTCTCGCCGAGACTTTGGTACGGGATGCCCGCGTATGCCAAGGACGGCAAGGTCGTCTGCTTTTTCCAATCCGCGCAAAAGTTCAAAACGCGATACGCGACGCTCGGTTTCATGCATGAGGCGAACCTCGACGAAGGCGCCATGTGGCCGACCGCCTTCGCGCTAAAGGAGTTGACCGCCGCCGAAGAAACAAGGATCGGCGCTCTCGTGAAGAAAGCAGTGAGCTGAGGACTAAGACCCACACAAACGCGAATGCACTAATCTCCTCGCTGCCTTTTTGCCTTCAACACCAACGGTGTTGTATCTGATAGCCCAGGGTCGCGAGGCTCCGCGAGCGCACCCTGGGAACAGGCGATCCACCCCCTCTCTTCAACGCCAACGGCGTTGCATCAATTTCAATCCCAAACATGTCGCTCATCCCATTCGATCCCATACTTCCTCAACAATCGCCGAAACTCATCCTGAAACGACTCTGTTCGATGGAGCTCTTCCTGATTATCGATGTACTCCTTCAATGCCGCCACGTGCCCCGGACTGACCGAAAACGCGCCATAGCCGTGTTGCCAATAGAACTCGTCGATTCGGACTCACTTTCCAGCGGATGGCTTTGAAGCAGCAAATAGGCCTTCGGCTTCTTTCAGGAATGCGGTCGCTTCGGCGTTTCGCATCCAGCGAAGATCTTTGAATAATTGTTGCAACCGTTTGAACTCGACTTCCGCTTCCATTGAATGACCGAGATGACGGTGGGCCATCGCAAGAAAGGCGACGACGGCCGGGATGGACGACTCGTTCTTTTTCTTCAGAATCTCGTCGGAGCGCTGGAGAGCATCCAGCGCCTTTTTGTTGTCACCGACTCGGAAATAGGCAATGCCCAACGTATTCCAGTACGAGCCATTGGCCGGTTCGAGTTGGCACGCGCGCTCGATGTATGTCAGAGCCTTCTGATATTCATTCGGCGCCCAGTCCGGCGATTTGACCAATCGCCACGCAAGCCCGTCGAGCAATGATGGATTCTCCGGATACGTCTGGGCGATGACGGTCGCCTCCAGCCGCTCGGCCGGGTCGATGCCTTTCGCGGTTCGCAACCATTCGAGGACTTCAGCCCGCAGTCCAAACCATCGAAATGCAGAAATCACCAATTGATTCGTCGCCCGTCTATCTCGAATCTCGGGAGCCACCGTTGTCTCCCACAAATTGATGACTCCAGTCCGATTTCCTGAGGCGAGACGCTCGCCGTCCGGGCTGAAGGCAACACTGGTGACGAGGTCGGCATAACCTTGGAGCGAAAGGAGTTCCTTGCCAGTCATGCTGTCCCAAACCTTGACGCTCCAGCCCCCCGCAACAATTCGTCGCCCATCGCGGCTGAATGTCACGCTCGATACGTGCCCCTGATGTCCCTTGAGAATCAAGGGGACATTACCGGTCTCACAATTCCAAACCGCGACCGTCTTGTCCTTGCTGCCCGTGGCCAATCGCTCGCCATGCGGGCTGAAGGCCACGCTCGTGACAGGCGCCGTGTGTCCCTTGAATGAAAACTGCTCGGTGCCGGTCGCGACATCCCACACTCTCGCGGTTTGGTCGTCGCTTGCCGAAGCCAGCCTCAATCCATCGGGGCTGAAGACAACGCAATTGACGCGATCACCGTGCCCCTTGATCGCGACGAGTTCCTTTCCAGTCGCACTGTCCCAGAGCCTTATCGTCTTGTCCGCACTCGCGGAAGCCAGTCGCTGACCATCCGGACTGAATGCCACGCAGGTAACTGAATCGGCATGGCCCTTGAACGTAAGTAGTTCCTTCCCGGTCGCGCTGTCCCAAATCTTCGCTGTCTTATCACCACTCCCCGATGCCAAGCGGCGGCCGTCCGGGCTGAACGCCACGCTTGTGACAGCGTCCGCGTGGCCCTTCAGCGCGAGCTGCTCTCGGCCGCTCGCGACGTCAAAGACCTTTACCGTTTTGTCGCGGCTCGCCGAAGCCAGACGCTGGCCGTCCTGACTGAACGCGACGGCCGCGACCTCCTCGTCGTGCCCCTCGATCGCGAATAAATCCTTGCCGGCTTTGCTATTCCAGACTTTCAATGTCCGGTCCGCACTGCCCGAGGCCAAGTGCTGGCCGTCTGGGCTGAAAGAAACGCTCGAGACTCCTTCGGAGTGCCCCTTGAATGACGATAATACTTTGCCGGTCGTGCTGTCGTAAATCCTCAGCGTCCAGTCGTAACTGGCAACGGCCAAGCGCTGGCCGTCAGGACTGAATTCGACGCTCGTGACCCAATTGGATGGGTCGCCAAGCGGGAGCAACTCGCTGCCAGTCGCGCTATCCCACATTTTCACCGTGTCATCGGCGCTCCCCGATGCCAGGCGTCGGCCGTCCGGGCTGAATGCGACGGTTAATACCGCGCCTTCATGACCTTCGAAGGAGAGCGGCGCCTTGAACTGATTGAATTCCCAAAGCTTTACCGTGTGGTCATCGCTCCCGGTGGCCAAATGCTTTCCGTCCGGACTGAAGGCCACGGCATTGACGGGGCCGTCGTGTCCATCGAGCGTGGATTCTTTTTGACCAGTTGCGCTATCCCACACCTTGGCCTTCCTGTCGTCGCCGCCGGAAGCCAGGTGCTTACCGTCCAAACTGAACCGCACGCAGTTGACGTGACCGTCATGGGCCTTGATCGAAAAAAGCACATTGCCGGTCGCGCTGTCCCAGACCTTGATCGTTTGATCATGGCTGGCGGAGGCAAGGCGCCGGCCATCGGGACTGAACGCCACACTCGAAACGGGACCGGAGTGGCCTTTGATTGCGAATAGTTCCTTGCCCGTTGCGCTGTCCCAGACTCGCACCGTCTGATCGTCGCTTCCCGAAGCGAGGCGCAGACCATCCGGGCTGAATGCCACGCAATTGATCGGTCCGGCGTGGCCGCTCATCGTCCGCTCGTCGGAATGACTCAATCGAGCGAGATAGTACCACTCGAACCCGCGTAGATTTCTCCCCGCAGCCTTCCCGGGAACCTCATCGAGCAAATCGCGGACGCGCGTGACGTTGTTCTCATCCCAAGCGCGCTGCGCCAATCCCATCCCAGCGGCATAGGCGGTGCTTTGAGCCGTGTCTCGCTGTCGATCCGCTTCCGTTTTCGCATGCAGCGCCTCGCTCTTCGCCGCGTTCGAATCGTTGAGATTCTGGACCGCCTGGCGCTCGGCCGACTTCGCCCACACCGCGAGCAATGTGCTTGTCGCCGCGCCCGCGACCAACAGAACGGCAAATGCGGCCGCGGTGATGAGCGTCTTTTTGTACTTGCGTGCAAACTTGCTCAAAAGGTAGCGCGTACTCGGCGGACACGCCTCGACCGGCTCGTCCGCCAGATGCCGTTCCACATCGCGGGCAAGGCCGTTTGCCGTCTCATAGCGGCGCGACCGATCCTTCTCCAGACACTTCATGACGATCCAATCCAGCTCGCCGCGCACGAGCGTTCGGAGCTTGGCTGGATCCGTTTGACGTTGCTCGGAGATCAACGGCAACGACTCCGCCGAACTGCTCAAGCGCATACTCGGCCGTTGCGGCTCTTGCTCCTGAATTTGCATCAGGACCGCCGCGACAGCCGCTCCCTTCAGGCGCCGCATGTCGAGCGGAGTGGTTCCGGTGAGCAGTTCGTAGAGTAGTACGCCGAGGGCGTAGATGTCGCTGCGCGTATCGATGTCCTGATTGTTCAATTCCGCCTGTTCGGGACTCATGTACTCGAGCGTTCCGATCATCGCGCCGAATGCCGTGAACATCGTTCGCTCAGTCAAGCGCTGGCCCGTCGCCTTGGCGACGCCGAAATCGATGACCTTGACGACCGGCTTGCCGTCGTAGGGAGCGATCAGCACATTGGACGGCTTGATGTCGCGGTGGATGATGCCTTTCTGGTGAGCGTGCTGCATGGCCTGGCAGACTTGGATGAACAATTCGAGCCGTTTCGCGAGCGGCAGCCGTTGGGAGTCGCAGTACTTGGTGATGGGCATCCCTTTGACGAGTTCCATCACGAAATAGGGTCTGCCGGTGTCGGTGCTGCCGGCGTCCAGAACTTTCGCGATATGAGGATGATCCATGAGGGCGAGCGCTTGCCGTTCGGCCTCGAAGCGCGCGATGACCTGGCGGCTGTCCATGCCGGGCCTGATGATCTTCAGGGCGACAGTCCGTCGGACCGGCTCGATTTGTTCGGCCAGGTAGACGACGCCCATGCCGCCTTCGCCGATCTGCTGCAGCAGCTTGTACGGTCCGATGACAGTGCCGGGGCCTTCCGTCAGCGCCTGGCCGGGAGCCGAGAGCGTCAGATCCGATGGCGGAGCGTCGAGAACACCGTTGTCTCGATCATGCGCAGCGAGCAGCGCTTCGATGCGCCGCCGCAACTCCGCGTCGGCGCCGCAAGCGCCTTCGAGATAAGCCGCTCGCTCGGCGCGCGTAGTCTTCTCGACGACAGCTGCAAAAATCGACTCTTCTCGATTGGTCTTTGACATGACCTTTTCCCCGTCACAGGAATCGTACCGCTATTCCATGCGCAGTTCACGGGAAAATCGTGTCACAAAAACCGAAGGATTCTTCTGAATTGTTTGCCAATGAAAACGTGCTCGAATTCAGTTCGAACGATCCTCGTCTCGGCGGATCTCTTCATGCAACCAAGCCCGGGCATAGTTCCACCATCGATTGGCCGTCGCGACAGACACACCCAAAGTCTCGGCCGCTTGCTCGATCGTCATGCCGGCGAAATAACGGAGCTTCACGAGCTGGGCCTTGTCGTTGTCGCGGGACTCGAAACGGCGCAGCGCCTCGTCCAAGGCCAAGAGCGATTCGCTTTTTTCCAAGACGATGGGCTGCTCGATGTTGAGGTCTAGCCGCTCGCGACCGCCGCCTCGCTTCAGACTGCTCTTGCGGCGAGCGTTCTCGACGAGAATTCGACGCATGGCTTCGGACGCTGCGGCGAAAAAGTGACGACGGTTCTCGAACTGCTGATCGCCGACCAAGCGCAGATATGCCTCATGAACAAGTGCCGTGGCTTCGAGCGTCTGGCCGGGTTTCTCGCGTCCCATTTGCGCTGCGGCAAGACGGCGCAGCTCATCGTAGACGAGCGGCAGCAGCTGTTCCGCTGCTCGGGCATCGCCCTGCCCGATGGCGTCCAGAATCCGCGTCACGTCGGCCATTCGCGGCACCGCTTGGCAGGTATTCGCACTCCAGACATCGTGTCGCGATCATCGGGTTGACAATCCGACAGCCTTCATCGGTTGTGCCATTTTATCATGCTTTGACTACCGGTATTGATCCGCGCGAGTTGAGCTTTGTGAATGAGCGTTGTGGGCTGGCAGTTGAAAATGAACAAACACAAACCGCCGTGAACGGAGACGATCTCCTGAACACGGCGGTCTGCATTCTCAATCCAGGACGATCAACGGCTCATTTCATCCCGGTTCCCTTGACGGCCAGTTGGACCTTGCTCTGGTCCTTCAGGTCGGTGAGGATCTCGAGATTCTTGACGTAATCACCTTCTTTACCGGGCTTGAACGTCACTCGGACGACGTGCGTCGTCTTCGCTTCGCTCGACTTGTCGGAGGCGGTGAACGTATTGTCGCCGCCCTTCACGTCGATGATCCGGAAAGGAGAATCGCCCTTCACGATGATGCTCTTCTCGGCCGGCTGCCCGACCGGAGTTGCTTCAAATTCAACGACGCCTGGGGTAATCGTCAACGAAGGCTCGACGACAACCGTCAACGGAATGCGAACCCGGCTGCCCGAGTCGGTGGTTGCCCACACGTCGGTGTACCAGTTGCCGACCGGAACCTGCGGAGAAATCTTGGCGGTGAGTTCATAGGTATTGCCGCCATTCGCGTCTTCCTTCGGCTTGAACGAAACCTTGACGTAGCCGCTTTCGGCCGCGGCCTGCGTGATGTGGACTGGGGTCGCGAACGACACGTTGGTCGTCAGCGTCGGCGAAGTGCCCTTACGCATGCGTCCGAACTCAAACGATTCCGGATTCATGGCGATGTCGTTCCGGCCATAAGCCGAGACGACGAGGTTGACTTCTTGAAGCGCTGGCTGATCGAACAGCACGAAGATCGTGACCGATTTGGGGCCAGAGAATCGGCGGCTGTCCATCTGAGCGTGCACGGTGCCAGTTTCGCCCGGAAGAATGGTGGCGTTTGGCGTCGAGGGGGTCGTGCAACCGCACGAGACGCGCAGACCGGCAATGTGGAGCGTCTGGTTCGTCGTGTTCTTGATCTTGAAATCGTGGTGCAACATGGTCCCGATCGCCACGTTGCCGAAGTCATGCGACTGTGTGTCAAATAGGGCTGAAAGTCCATCGGCCGCCCCCAGCGGCCCGAGGAAACAAACGCCCATCAGCAATGACATGCTGAAGCGAAACATGATGTCGATCCCCTGGTATCGGCCACCCTGCTCGTCAGATCATCCGTCCACGAACGACCTGACGAATTTAAGTGGCCGTTTGACTCTGTCCCACGTCCGGTTGTCCGTCAACCGAACTTGATGCAAATCTCATTCCGCTGAACTTTCCGTCTTCACTCCGATTGTCAAGACGATCTAAACTCACTCGATCGTTGCTTTTAGGTCGCTCTGCCCAAACCGCCCTTTTTACCCAATACGGCAGCCACACACTCAACCTTCCGCTCAAGTTTCGCGATCAGCCAAAGTTTGTGGCCCGATGGTGTCAGTGCCCGTGGGCAAGCACCGCAACGACAACCGAGCTGGCGCTCGAATCCTTCAGAGCTTTGGCAGCGGCATGGGCGGTGCTGCCGGTTGTCATTACGTCGTCCACTAACAGTACACGTCGCCCGTGCAATTTTGCGCACTTCGTTGTGCGAAACGCAGCCCGAACGTTCTCTCTCCGCGCCGTCGGCGACAACGATGACTGCATTGCGGTCGGCCGAACCCGCCGCAGCCAGCGCGGTTGAAACGGCAATTTCAGCCGTTGCGACCAGCAAACCCCGAGCAATTCACTCTGGTTGAACCCGCGCCGCCAACGCCGTCGCCAGTGCAACGGCACAGGAATAACCATATCAGCCCCGAAACCCCGAACTTTAGCCTCGCTTCGCTCCACCCATGCCTCACCAACCGCCTCCGCCAGTCCCTCATTTCCGGCATGCTTCATTCGAAGCACAAATTCACGCAACAGACCATCATATGGTCCCAGGCGGTCCGCCCGCTCGAAGGCGAAACCCTCGCCTCGGCATTGCGTGCAACCGTCGGACTGGTCCGAGTGCGGACCGACCGTGCTGCTGCACCGCGGACAGGTCGAATGCGGATCTTCCTTGATTTGATGCAAACAGTTTGCGCAGAAATCGCTTACGTCTGGCGGCAGAAGCCTGTGGCAGCCGAGGCAAATGCCGGGCAACACTAGATGGCGTACGCCCTGCCAGACCGTAGTCGCGAGGCGGGCATTCATGACCGGCTCGGACGCTGGGGATAGTTGGGATGGACAATGGTGATGTTAACAAAAACAAATCCCGCAATTCAAGCGTCAAGCGCTTTTTCGCAGCGATTCCGATGCGGTATCGAGAGGAGCTTTGCCGTATAGGCAAGCCGGGAGAGATAGGGCAAAGCGGGCAACTGAGCCTGCGATCGGCTCGTAGCGCACATCGCCGCCATTCTCCTGAGCAAGCCGCCACGCAGTCGGTAGCCCAAGCCCCCGGCCCCGACCCGCCGTCCGACCCGAATAGAACGGATCGAACATATGCTCCCGGCGTCCCGCCGCCGGTCCCGAACCGCTATCCTCGACAATAATCCGCCATTCCCCCTCTTCCGACTCCACGCTGACCCGCGCCCACCCCTCCCTGGGCGCGGCCTCGATCGCATTTCGCACCAGGCAGCCCAGGGCGGTGCGAATCATCGATGGATCCACGTTCGCCCCAGCCGGCTCGATCAAATCGGACCACTCCAGCCGTACCCCCTGCTCCGTCGCATACGGCTGGTACTTCGACACGACTTCCTGAATCAATGGTCGCAAATCGACATTTTGCCGCTGCGGTTGCGGCGGACGGGCAAATTGCATCAACTCCGTCAGTATCTGATGGATGCGCTCGGTCTGCCGGATAATCGACCGCAGGCCGTTTTGCCGATCGGCGTCGCTTTCGCGGGCGAGCAAGTACTGGCTCTGGCCGGAAATGACTGCGAGCGGGTTATTGATCTCGTGCCCGGCGCCAGCAGCGAATTCCGCGAGCGACCGGAGCTTTTGTTTTTGGAGTTGTTTGGCTTCGGAAGCGTATTGGGCTGCGAGGGCTTCCTGGAGACGATCGACTTCGTCTTCCATGCGGTTGGCGAACGGCCCCGCGGCGAGCTTGCGCTTCTCAGTGGATAGAGCGAGCAGGTCGGGAAGCAGCGCCGGGTGTGGGTCAGTCTGCGAGACGGGGGCTGATGGCTGCGAAGTTGCCAGCCACTCCGCGCCGATTCGACGAAGGTCATTCTCGGAGAGGCCGAGCGACGCGAGGAGCACCGAGTATTCGGTGCCGACGACCAGGCCAAGGTCGTGGCCGTTGGTCGCCGCAAGCATGACCGCCAATTGAACAACTTCGAACAACCGTTGGTTCGCGCCGACTCTTCCCGCGAGGTTTGAGGGCAGGTTCAGATAGCCGGCAACCGCGCCTAGCCAGAGAGGCAGACGCCAGCGGCGTGACAGCCGGCGAGCGATCGCGGAGGCATCGAGCTTCCAGAGATCGCGTTGAGCCTCAATCAATCGGTCCGCATATACCGGCAGACGCAAGCAATCGCCCGCAGCCTCCGGATCGACGGCACAAACCGCGAACCAGCCCAGCGGCGCCAGCAACCCACCAACCCAACAGCATGCCGGATCGCAATCGCCAACGCTCCGAGCCAGCGATTCGGCCAGCGAGGCACATGCCAACGCCGCCTGGTGTACCGGATAAGTGTCGGCTTGCGACCAATCGACGACGGCCGACGGCGCTTCGGCCAGCAAGCGCGAAGCCATCTCCAGCACATCGGGCGCGTGGAAAATCGAATTTGGAATGACGGGTTCGGAACCCGCCGGGAAATGCTGAGCGAGCAGGAGCACCGCACCGGGGTCGGTGCGAATCGTCGACCACACGTCCGCGGAATCGGCACGAGCCAGCGCGACCAGCGACGCCGTACTGGGCGAGACCCAGGGCAGGTTGATCGCGGTCTCGCCCGGTTCGGACGCTCGCACCGGTAAGCTCCATCTTCCGTGACGGCGGTCACGAATGCGGACTGAGGCTTGAGGCCTGACGCCCGAGGCAAACACCACCTCGGACCTCATTCCTCAAGCCTCAACCAATTTTGCCGGAGGCATCAGGCCGACGCAGAGGCCGGCTCGATCTCCAATTGAACGCACATGCGGTCGATCAATTCTTCGACCATGAACGGCTTGTGCAAGAAGTCGTCGGCTCCAGAAAGTTTGAGTTCCTGGATCTTGTCTTCTTCGATCATGCCGCTGATGCAGATGATCCGCACGTCTTCAAGGGTATTGTCGGCGCGGACGCGCTGGCAGACTTCCTTGCCGTTGATATCGGGCAGCATGACGTCGAGGATGATCAGGTCAGGGCGGTATTCCTTGACCATCATGCCCGCGTCAAAGCCATTGGCGGCGATGCGGACCTCGAAACGACCGTCGTCGTCGAGGGCCTTGTTGATGACTTCGACCAAATCCGGATCGTCGTCGACCAACAGCACCTTTCGCTTGCCGCTTTCAAGGGCATCGGTCGGGATGCCGTTATCCTTCATGAATTTGTAGAGGGCTTCGCGCGGGATGCGACGGAATCGCGATCCCGGAACGCGGAATCCCTTCAACTGGCCGTTGTCGAAGCAACGGATAATGGTCTGCTGGGAGACCTTGCAGATTTTGGCGGCTTCGCCGGTCGTGAACACCGTTTTCATGCTTTCTTGCACCCCTGACGGGCTCGAAGCCCGCCGTCACGAGTGAGCCCGGCCGCCGTACAAGCTCGGCCGAGCGGAAAATCGTCCCTGATTGGCCTCAATCACCATTCCTGAGCATTACCCACCAACGACCCGACGGCAAATGCCGCCGACTCGTGGCTTCAACCGTTCCGAACTGGCCAGGGTGTGCAACAAGGAGAAGGTGAGCATTCTCGGACGGGGTTGCCAATCTTACCACCGCGCCGGATTGTAACCAAGTTGTGAGGTGTGTCAACATGAATCGCGTATCCCTACGTGTTGCAAGCTGTGGTCCTGGCCCGAATTCCTTCGCGTTACCAGATTCGCGATCCTACCTCACCCAGCTTACCCCTCTCCTGTCATTTCACCAACTGGAAGGGTAATTGGCAACCATATAAGTTCCCGAAAACCGTCTCTCTTACCTTCCTTATCGGACCGGGAACCCTTCTGTCACCAGTCGAATTCCCTATCCTACCAATCTTTCCAGTCCACCCTACCTTCGCGCCGCGGGCCAGCTCGCAGCTCACCCGCGTCTTAAAATGCCCATACCTGTTCATTCCAAATAAATCAACAGCACTGCCAAGTCCGCGGGCGTGATGCCGCTGATGCGGCCGGCCTGTCCCACGCTGCCCGGCCGAATTCGCGTCAACTTCTCTTTCGCCTCGTTTCGCAGTTGCGGCACTGCCGCATAATCGAACGTCACCGGAATCGACTTCGACTCCAACCGCTGGAATCGCTCCACCTGCGCCGTTTGCCGATCGATGTAGCCCGCGTACTTCGCCTCAAGGATGACTTGCTCGATCACGCCGGCCGGGAACTCGCGCACCTCCGGACACCAACCGACGATCTGTTCCCACTCCGTCTCCGTGCGCTTCAGATGTTTCTCGAGTGAATCGGCGTCGTGGCGATGCGACCGCAGCAGGCCGCTGAGTTTGTCGATCGCATCGACCTTGCGCTCGTATCGCTCCCAATCGACGTCATTGACCAAACCAGCGCGGTGGCCAAGCGGGGTCAGTCGCCGGTCCGCATTATCGTGGCGCAACAATAATCGATACTCAGCGCGCGACGTGAACATGCGGTAAGGCTCATCGACGCCTCGTGTGACCAGGTCATCGATCAGCACTCCGATATAGGCTTGGCTCCGATCGAGAATCAGCGGCGGCTTACCTTGTATCTTGAGCGCGGCGTTCATGCCCGCCATCAATCCTTGCGCTCCCGCTTCTTCATAGCCGGTCGTGCCGTTGATTTGGCCGGCGAAGTAAAGTCCATCGACTAACTTCGTTTCGAGCGTCGCGTGAAGCTGCGTCGGCGGGGCATAATCGTACTCAACCGCATATCCCCACCGCATCACCTCAGCCTTTTCCAGACCCGGAATCAACCGCAGCATCGCTTGCTGAACGTCTTTGGGCAGACTCGTGGAGATGCCGTTGCAGTAATATTCGAGCGTATTCCGCCCTTCCGGCTCCAGGAATATCTGATGCGATTCGCGCTCGGCGAAGCGCACCACTTTGTCTTCAATTGAAGGGCAATACCGCGGCCCGCACGAGCGAATCTGTCCCGAATACATTGGGGCGCGGTGCAAATTCGCCCGAATCACCTCGTGCACGGCCTCGTTCGTGTGCGTGATATGACACGACACTTGCGGTTGCGTGATCCGTTCGGTTGCGAAGCTGAACGGCCGCGGGTCGTCGTCGCCGGGTTGTTCTTCGAGCTTGCTGAAATCGATCGTCCGTCCATTGAGCCGGCAAGGCGTACCCGTCTTGAACCGCGCCAGTTCGAACCCGCATTCGTTCAAGCAATCGCTCAGCGCTTCCGTCGTCTGATCTCCCGCCCGGCCGCCGCGAGTTTTTGCCTCCCCAGTATGCA
>Ga0206909_1089_pt1 | contig 18974 bp, 16 predicted proteins | sample Alteio_BWOrgHeat_76_FD_152943 | JGI IMG/M metagenome (GOLD analysis project Ga0206909, IMG submission 152943) | Enriched cells from forest soil in Barre Woods Harvard Forest LTER site, Petersham, Massachusetts, United States -... | ecosystem: Environmental > Terrestrial > Soil > Temperate forest >...
ATAAAATAAAGAATAAGAACTGGTGGCTTGTTTCACTTGTTGCAGCAGTAATCGGTTTGATCCATCCTGTGGGCGGTTTTTATGCGGTATTTTTCATACTTGTTTATGGTATTGAGAATAAATTTCCTTTCAAAAAAATATTTATGATGTTGGCCGGCGTTGCAGTGGCAGTGCTGGTTTTGTACGGTCCGATAATTTTAATAAACATCAATTTATGGAAATTGAATTTTTTTCAGCGTGGTTTTGAGAATGACACAAGGCATCTTGACATTACTTATCCTTTTAAATTTTTCGGGTATTCTTTGCCGTTTTTTGTACTGGTCATTTTTTATATCTGCTCTTCAAAAATATGGATCAAAGAAATAGTGCTACTGATCTGCTGTATTGCCTGTCTGTTCTTCTTTCAGCGGAGTTATTACAATCCTTATCTTTTTCATTTTGTCTTATGGCGCCTGACTTTCAACAGAAATTATTTAAAAAATAATTTAATAAAAATTGCTTTCGCTGCGGCGGCAATTTTCGGATTGTTCATGTGCTATATTTTGCCAACTTATCAAATAAAAGAAAATAGAAAATATGCGCACATGGTAAAAAAGGATCTGCATTTCGCAAAAGAAACCATTGTGAAAAATCCTTCAAAAAATATATGGGTTCCAATTAATCTTTCCATGGGTGTGATTGACAGATCAAATGCGCGTTTATATCTGCAGAATTATGAAGGGCTCAGCGGTACAAAACCGGCGACCGATACAAATAATATTTATCTGTTACAGGCAAATGCGGATCTCGAAACCGTTAAAGCCTATGAAGTAAATACGGATGACTCAATGGTCGTTCAACAGATCTATGTTCCTGTGAAAGGCTTGAAAAGATTGGGCTCCGGAAGATCAGACTCGCTTGGCCTGTGGATGGTAAGTGTAGTGAAAAAATAATTTTTCGTAAAAAATTATTGAAGCATAAAATTTTCAATATTATCACAAACTCTTTTTATCTGCTCACTTGTCAGTTCAAAAAACATGGGCAATCGCAGAAGCCTGTCAGTATATAGATCTGCATAAGGCAATTCAACAGATTGCATTTTATCTTTCATGAAATCGGATCTGTGCAAACTGATGTAATGAAATACCGAATTGATATCTTCTGCTTTAAGAAAATTTATCAAACCTGTACGCTGTTCTAAACTATTGCAGGTAATGTAAAACATGTGCGCATTGTTCGTCGCATACTGCGGCGTAAATGACATTTGAAAGAAACCCTTATCTGCCAAAGGTTTCAGCGCATTGTAATATTGATTCCATATCCATTTCCTTTTTTCCTGAATCGCATCAATGTTCTCTGATTGTGCCAGCAAAAAAGCTGCCAAGATATCTGATGGCAAAAAAGATGAACCAATATCGATCCAACTGTATTTTGCAATTTCACCGCGAAAGAATTTGCTTCGGTTCGTTCCTTTTTCCCAAATGATTTCTGCGCGCTCTATAAATTTTTCATCATTGATCACCAGCATTCCGCCTTCGCCGCATTGTATATTTTTTGTTTCATGAAAAGAGAAGCACCCAAAATGCCCGATTCCTCCAAGCGGTTTCCCATTGTAAAATGAATCGATTGCCTGCGCTGCATCTTCAATAATGAATAAATTATATTTTTTTGAAAGTGCCATTACCTTATCCATATCGCAAGCCACGCCTGCATAATGGACCACAACGATCGCCCTTGTTTTTTCAGTGATCAGTTCTTCAATTTTTTCTTCATCCATTCCCGGATGATCGGCACGGCTGTCAACAAATTTCAATGTTGCACCCTGACGTACAAAGGCAAGCGCAGTGCTGACAAAAGTGTAGGAGGGTACAATAATTTCATCGCCGGGCTTGACATCGATCAACAAGGCAGTCATTTCCAGCGCATCGGTGCATGAAGTGGTGAGCAGGCATTTTTTAAATCCAAATTTCTGCTGAAACAGTTGATGGCATTGCTTTGTATAAATGCCGTCGCCGGAAATTTTTCCGGACAACACTGCTTTATAAATATAATCCCTTTCGTTGCCCGTTAAGTAAGGCTTATTAAACCCGATATGCATATTCATTTTTATTCAATTAATTGTGCAATGCCAAAACCTGTTTTCCCAAAACCATTTCCATTGTATAACATATATGTTTTGTCTTTGTAACTGAACACAAAAGGGTAGCAGATCATATCTGCATCCCAGCCATTTTCAGAAACATCAATGCCTGCCAACTCATCTTTGCGCACCCAGTTTTCGCCATCTGATGATTCTGCAAAACCAATCCTGTAGCTTGAAATATCTCCATTGGCACGATAGGAATAAAACATCCGGTAAATGTTCTTATCTTTTATCACACAAGGCTTAGAAAGTGCATATTCATTGGGATGTACAAGATTCACATGAATTTTGTCCGATCGCTTCCAGTGAATGCCATCCTTGCTTTCGGCATATTTTATCACATGCTGCATATCATACTGCGTGCTACCCCATTTGAGGTTTGAACCATACCACATTTTATACTTTTCATTTTCAAAAATGATAAAAGGATAAGAGATGGAAAATGGGTCTTCATTACTTCTGTCCATTACCGGCGCACGGCCGTGTTTTTTAAACAGTTGATCTTTTTCATCCCAAACGGCAAGGCCGATCGTGTTGAGCCACGGCACTTTTATTTTTAAATTCCAGCCTAAATAATACAAATATTTTTGACCGCTCACAGTTATTAAACAGCTCATTGCCACGCCGCTGTCGTCAAACATTCCGGGTTCGCCAGGTTGCAGCAAAGGCCTGTCTGATATGCCTGTTACATTGAATTCATTTTCAAGGTCAACATCGACATAGCCGATGTGCGATTCATTGAAGGCATTACGGCAGGTAAAATAAATCCTGTAGATGCCTTTTGCAATTTTTTCAGCAAACGGATTGGCGGCATGGGAAACCATCCAGTCAAAATGATCTTCCGGAGAAAAAATATGTTTGATCTTAAGCCATTTCATCACTGCAGTTTTTTACATTTAAAATAAATGGCCGTATTTTTTTAGAAAAGACTTATGCAATTTATTTAGTGAATCTTTTCAATCTTTTTTCGCGCCACAATATATCATCGTCTGCAACATCAGCATCATATCCTAAAAATCTTCGCAGGAAAATATCTTCGGAATACCTGCCCTGTAAGGCTTTTGGGATATTTATCTGCTGCTTTAAAACCGGTGTTGTATAAACATTGTTAATGCCTCGCCTTATTATTTTTGAAGCATTGTAACCAGCCTGGTGAAAAAGCATGGAGTCAAATAATATAACAGCACCTGCTTTTGCAATGACAGCAAATTTGTTTTCGGCAATATATTCTGCAGACGGAATCTCTTCTGTTTTATGCGTAAAAGGAACAACATAGGTGCATCCCGTTTCTACAGTGAACTCATCTATACAATATAATGCACCGATAGCCAGCGGTTTTGAAATGACAAAATTCTGATACGGCAGATCTCTGTGCCAACTGCTTTGGTGGTGCGCTTCTCCGGGCTTATTAATGATCCCGTTTTGTAAATGCAGGATAAAATATTCCCCTAAGATCTTTTTAATGAGTGAAATGACTTTTTCGTTTGCGGCTATTTTTTCCAGAAAAAGACCATGGTATTTCAAAGGCAGCCTTACAAGGTTTTTTTCATGGATCAACTCAAGGTTCTCTTCGCCAAATTGATTTACCTGTGTTGTATAAATGGCATCCAGTTTTTCACGTACATCCATCAACTCTTCATTATTCAAAATATCCGAAACAACGCTGAAACCCTTTATTCTCAACTCTTCAAGGTAAAAATCCTCTGCTGAGGTATTGGTATGCCGGGAAGTGACGCCGTAAGATTTTTCCATAAATATTTTTTACAGGTTGATGCTTTTATCAACAATGAACAAAGGCCTTCCCTTCGCCTGCTCAAAAATTTTGCCGATATAAATTCCGGTTATACCAATGGATATCAGTATCATTCCCGTACCAAGCAAAATAGACACCATGACGGAAGCATAACCGCTGAGAAGGCCGGTAGTAAAATATTTTATAATGATAAAAGCCGCCCACAAAACAGAAAGTAAAAACATGATAAAGCCAATGGAGACGGAGATCCTAAGTAATTTGTCGGATTGCGAAGTGATACCATTGACCGCATGCTTTACCAGTTTGGAAAATGTATAAGATGTTTTTCCTTCAAAGCGTGCATCATGTTTGATGTCAATATATGTTTTTTTGAAGCCAAGCATTTGCACTACCATCAGATAATGTCTGTGAAATTCTTTGATCGATAAAAATGCATCAACTGCTTTTCTGGACATAAGGGAATAAGAGCCTGAATATTTATTTGCATCAACGCTTTTGTTGTCAGACAGATAATTGAAAATGACAAAAAATAAAGATGCCATCGCATTTTTAAATAATGAATGTTCTCTTTTTTCTTTACGTGTTAAAACAATATCATACCCCTCAAGTGCTTTTTGATAAAGGGTTTCAATATATTCCGGATTATCCTGCAGGTCGCAATCCATCACAATTACATAATCCCCTTTTGAAAAAGACAATCCTGCAGTAATCGCATAATGTTGTCCGAAATTACGGCTGAGCTTAATACCTTTAATGCGCGTGTCTCTTGCACAGACATCTTCAATTGCCTTCCACGAATTATCAGGGCTGCCATCCTCTACAAGTACAATTTCAAAATCATTTATAAGCTTTGTCGCTCCTTCAGAAATCCTGCGGACAAGTTCAGGTATTATTTTTTCTGCGCGATAAACGGGGCTTACTATTGATAAAAGCGGCATTAGATTTTTATTTGTGCAAAATTTATTTATAGATCAAACAGGTCACTTTTCTTTTCAAGCAGTACAGACCGCGGCGCAACATACACTCCTTTTGCTTCCGTATTCTTTGTGATCACAGCACCGGCACCGACAAGCGTTTCTTTTGCAATGGTAACTGTATGCGCCAATGTACTGTTTACTCCCAGAAAGCAATTGCTTTCTATAGTGCAGTGCCCTGAAATAACCACGTGCGAACTGATAAAATTATGATCGTTAATTATTGAATGATGGCCGATATGATTGCCGCTCCAGAGTGTAACATTATTACCGATCTTCACAAAAGGCTGTATTGTATTGTCTTCAAAAATAAAACAATTATCACCGCAAGGGAATTGAGATAAATAGGTGCATTTACTGCTGACATAGTTTACCAGTTCGTATCCCAAAGCTTTTGCTTCATTATATTTTTTTTCGCGCAGTTTATTCATTTTTGCATAGCTCAATGCAACAAACATCTTATAACCGGAAACGGGATATTTTTCAACAATATTTTCAAAGGCAACAAGCGGTTTCCCTTCATATTCATCCTTATTCAAATAAGCGCTGTCAACTGCAAAAGCAACCACCTCATAATTACTGTCAATATCAAAATAATAATTTGCAATCTGTGCAATATCGCCCGTTCCGAATATTATTATTTTTTCTTTTGCCATGAAGTTGTATTATTTTTTTACAATGATAGTGAATTCATATAAAGGGTAATCGTGCAGTAATGTAACATATTTTGAAAAATGCTTTTTGCAATAATCAAAAAAATATCCGGGATCTGCATAGTATAAATAAGCTTTCATAAACTCTTTGTCGGAATAGGAGGTAAGCATGTTGAATGAAAATCCCTTTTGACTGCAATAATCGATACCGGCTAGCGTTTGCTTTATATAGGTTTTCCACTCAGCATCGGATGTTTCTAACCTGACATTGAAAATACCGCTTGCAATGGTGTAATCAAATGTTTTGTTTTCATGCAATTCCGTTTCCCAAAAAGTATTTTCAAAGTCGGCATGATTTTTTTTTGCCACGCCAATCATTTCTGCTGAAATATCAAAACCGGTGTATGAAAAATTATTTTTATTTTTTGTAAAATAATCAACAAGAGCGCCGTAACCGCAGCCAAAATCAAGCACAGAAAAATTATTTTTTTCTTCAATCACTTTGCTCAGTTGCTTAAACCTCAATTCCTGCGATTCAACCGAATTCCAGTCAACACCTTTCGGCGTAATGCCATATTGTTTTATTTTTTCAGAATAATAATGGTTGACCGCATCAATTATTTTATTCTCCATAAGCAAAGCTTTTTAAATATTTCAAAGCATCAGATCCTTCGTTAAAAATTAAATCCAGAACACTTACACCATGCTCAAACGGAGGAAACAATTGCGTGTATTCTTTGTAGCCTGAATAATCCATCCATGAAAGTTTGATGCCTGCATCATCAAATAATTTCTCATCAATATAATCCTTTGCTGCAGGCCCTGAAATATATTCCGTTCCATTCGCCTGCTGTACAAGGTTCACAAGCCTTTCAGTTTTGCCGTCGCTGAGTTGATAGTCAGATGACATCGAAATTTTTGTTTCAATGCCTAATATTTTGTTGACAAGATCGATCAATGTGCAATTTATTCCGGTCAAATATTTTTCTGAATTGTTGAGATAAAATTCTTCGAAACGATCTTTATATTCATTGAAATATTTTGCTTTTGAATAAAACTGTTTAATGCTTGCCCAATGCTGTTTTGCCCAATCATTATCCGAAACAAGTGTCTCATTTATTTTTTGAAAATATTTTCCCTTTACTTCCACCGGAATCGTAAGCCAAAGCAAACCTTGCGATGTTTTTATTTTGTTCCTGTTGCGCCAATCCCTGCGTGTGTATTGCATTTCATCATAGATAATGAATTCATCCACCATGTTTATCAGGTCAAAGTATCCTTTCCACGGAATATAATTTGACTGGAGGATTGCAACTTTTTTCATTGATCAGATCACGCTTTTTTCTACAATTCAGCAAAAATATCTTGCTAAAATTAACTCATTTCTTCCGCCCATTTATCCCTTTCATCGGGAGAGAATTTCCATGGAGCAAAATTGTTCTCGATATTGCTGAACATACCGTTCCATTCCTGCGGCGCATTGCTTTCTTCCATGATCAGGTAACGGCGCAACTGCACGATTATTTCCAGCGGTGAAATACTTACAGGGCATTCTTCCACACATGCATTGCAGGTGGTACATGCACGCAATTCTTCTTCTGTGATATAATTGTGCAGCAATGTTTTTTCATCGTCTTTAAATGCTTTGTTGCTATTGATATTTTTTCCAATTTCTTCTGCGCGGTCACGCGTTTTCATCATGATCAGACGTGGGCTCAATGCTTTGCCTGTAATGTTTGCAGGGCAGGCTGCAGTGCATCTTCCGCATTCAGTGCAACTGTATGCATCCATCAGGTTTTTCCAGCTCAGATCAAAGACATCCTTTGCGCCGAATTTTTTATGCGGCGCTTCAGAACCTGCAGCAGGAGCAGTTTCCGGCTGCATCGCATACAAAACTTCCTGCTGTATCTCAGGCATGTTCTTCAATTTGCCTTCAGGTTCAAGCCTTGCATAATAAGCATTCGGAAATGCAAGTAAAATATGCAGATGCTTTGAGTAGGGGAGATAATTCAGGAAAATAAAAATGCCCGTGATGTGCAGCCACCAACAAGTATGTTCAATGTTTTCCAATGTTTCAGCGGAAAAGTTTTTGAACAAAGGGTGAAGCATGGATGAAAAGAAAAAATTTTGCGAAGCATCACACGCATCCATGGTCAAAAATAAACTCATTAAAATAATTTCTGAAAACAGGATATAATTTGCATCGCTTCTAGGCCATCCGTTCAGATCGTTGCTGATAAAGCGTTTCAGCTTAATGATATTTCTTCTGCATAAAAAAACAATACAGACAAAAGTGACACCAACTGCCAGGAACTCAAATCCATTGATCAGCCATTCATACAAAGAACCAAGCGGTTGTGCAAACAAACGGTGTGTGCCTAAAATACCATCGAGAAAAATTTCAAGCACTTCTAAATTGATGATGATAAACCCTGCATAAATAACAAAGTGCATGACAGCAACCAGCGGGTTCCGGAACATTTTCTTTTGCCCGAAAGCCAGCAGCAGCAGGTTTCTCCAGCGTTTTGATTTATTGTCAGAAAAATCTTCATCGCGCCCCAAAAGGATGTTCCTGCGTATCTCTTTTATTTTTTTTGTAAAAAGAAAAACAGCGACAATTGATAAAAGGATAAAAGCGATCTGTGCAATCATGCCGCTAAGATAAACGACAATTATGAATGATTTGTGCATACGTATAATTCACCCTTCATATTTCATCACTTATTATTCTCTACTTACATTTGACTTGCTAAAAAAACTTATGTCCCATAAAAATTATGTTTTAACGAAAGAAGCAGCGCAGGAAAAACTGCACCGCATGGCGCTTGAAATTGCAGAGAATATCAGCGAAGACAATGTGCCGCTGGTGCTGATCGGCGTGCGCCAGAGTGGATTGGCGATCGCAGAAAAATTGAAGATCTGTCTTTTGAAATATATAAAAGTTTCAGTGCAGATCATTTCTGTTTCACTTGACAAACATTTGCCCAAAGATGTTTTATTGAGCGAGCTGATCGATCTGAACGAGAGGAATATCATTGTTGTCGATGATGTGAGCAACACGGGCCGTACATTGCTCTATGCGCTGAAACCCTTGCTGGAGTTTCATCCCAAACGAATACAAACTTTGGTTTTGGTGGAAAGGATGCACAAATTATTTCCCATCAAACCTGATTATGTCGGGCTCTCTGTAGCAACGACTTTGCAAGATCACATTTTAGTGGAAATTGAAAATGGAGAAGTAGTGGGTGCATACGTCAAATAACATCTGATTGGATATTAAAAATTTTTACCTTTCTTAGCAGCGTTTTCTTTTTTTGTTTTTGCCTGTTGCAGGGAATTGAAGTAAGAAAAGAAAGTAATTAAAAAAATCATGAAAGCATTCTCCTCTTTTATAAAATATATAGCAGCACTTTGCATCGTTGTGTTTTTTGGAATGGCCTGCAAACAGGTCTCTGCCACTCCGCCTGCTTCGCCTTATTCGATCAGTTGCGATGTGAATGGTGTGGCCGCTACCTATGCATCCAATCTTGTGAGTAATATCGGGCCGCCATTGGATATCCAGGCTTCTGCTGACAATTCAAATCTTTCAATTTTAGCGATCAATATTCTTAGCAATTCACCGATCAACACGACGACGACTTACACCAATGATTCTGCCGAAAATAATTCTGGATTGATATTTCTCAGCGTCAATGGCATTTCTTACGGCTTAAAAGCTTATGACAGCACATTCAAGATCAATTTCACACAAATAACACCGACCACTGTTACAGGGACTTTTTCAGGCAATGTATTTGATAAGAACGGTGACGAAGAATCAATCACAAATGGAAATTTTTATGTACCGGCGCCCTGATATTTTTAAGCGTTTGAAGATGCACAAAGTTTCAACAAAAACATCCCTTGAAATTTTTCACCAATTTTTATTCTTCGCGCAATAAATTTTTCTTTCCACCACTTTTGCACAGCATTTCAAATAAACATCCTTTTTTTGGCGTTTTCTCTTATGTTCGCAATGAATAAATACCGGAAAAAGTGCGTTTAAAATCTCTCGAAATAAAAGGCTTTAAAAGTTTTGCCGACAAGACCATTGTCAATTTTGATGAAGGCATCACGGGCATTATCGGCCCGAACGGTTGCGGCAAAAGCAATATCATCGACAGCATTCGCTGGGTCATCGGCGAACAGAAAATATCTGCATTGCGCAGCGAAAATTTAGAAGCGCTCGTATTCAACGGCTCTAAAACCCGCAGTGCGAGCGGGCTTGCAGAGGTGAGCCTCACTTTTGAAAATACCCGGAATTTATTGCCCACTGAATTCAGCACCGTTACAGTTACACGCCGCTTCTTTAAAAACGGCGATAGTGAATACCGTTTGAATGATGTGAGTTGCCGCCTCAAAGACATCCATAATCTTTTCATGGACACCGGTGTGAGCAATGACAGTTACGCCATCATCGAACTTGGAATGGTGGATGACATTATCAAAGACAAAGACAACAGCCGCCGCAGAATGCTGGAGCAGGCAGCAGGAATTACGATTTATAAAACAAGAAAAAAAGAAGCGAAAAATAAACTCGATCTCACCGAGCAGGATCTTGCGCGTATAGAAGATCTGTTGTTTGAAATAAACAACCAGTTAAAAACCCTAGAAAGCCAGGCAAAAAAAGCAGAGAAATATTTTGAGATAAAAAAAGATTACAAAGAAGTTTCGATCGAGTTGGCAAAAGCAGGACTGGATGGTTTCAACACGACTTACAAAACACTGAACGAACAACAGGAAGAAGAACAAAATAAAAAGATACAGCTCGAAGCGGAAATTGCCACCGAGGAAGCTGCGATAGAGCAGGAAAAATTGGGTTTTATTGAAAAAGAAAAAGCGCTGCAAGTTATGCAGCACGAATTCAATGAATTGCAGCAAAGCCTTCGCCTGAAAGAGAATGAGAAGAATCTTGCGACGCAAAAACTTCAATATCTAAAAGAAAAAGAAGCCGGCTTAAAACAATTTTTACAACAGGCTTCAGGGCAATTAAAAAATACAACTGACTCAATTCAATTCACGCAGTTACAAACCGAAGAAGAAGAACTGCGGTTGAAAGATCTGCAGCAAACATTTAACGCTGCAAAAATTTCCACCGAACAAAAACGAAAGAGTTTTGATGAAAAGAGAAGCGGTGTCGATCTGCTGCGCAATAAATTCCAGCAACTGCAACGTGCACAATTTGATGCAGAAAAAAAAGTTGCGATCGCAGATACTTCCATTCAAAACCTGCAGCGTTCGCTTCAGCAACTGAATGAAGAAAAACAAAGCCGCGAAAACCAATTACAGCTTGCCTCAACGGAGTTGACAGAAAAAGAAAAATTGCTCGAAGAAAAGAAATTGACGCTTCAGCAATTGCAGGAAGTGCATGAAAAAACAAAAGAACAGATACTTGAAACGCAGGCACAGCTTGAGATCCTGCGAAATGAACTTGCAGAAGAGAACAGGAAACTGGATTCAAAAAAGAATGAACATGCTTTATTGAAAAGCCTGATCGATTCGATGGAAGGTTATCCTGAGAGTGTAAAATTTTTACACAAAAATTCTAATTGGAATCATACTGCGCCACTTTTGTCAGACATTATTTATGTGCAGGAAGAATACAGAACTGCTGTTGAAAATGTGCTCGAGCCATACCTTAATTATTACGTTGTAAATAACCTGGAAGAAGGTTTGCAGGCAGTGCATTTACTTGATGCAAACAAAAAAGGGAAAGCAAATTTTTTCATTCTTGATAAAATAAATAACAGCAAAACAGAATTTCATCAGCCTGAAAATACATTAAGATCACTTGATGTAATTGAAGTGGATGATCAGTACAGCAAACTCGCAGAATATTTGCTGGCAAACGTTTTCATCGCAGAAAATGATGAAGCGATCACCAATTCAAACGGGGCTGTAGTGCTTGAAAAACACGGCAAATTCGTAAAAGGAAAATATACATTGAGTGGCGGAAGCGTTGGTTTATTTGAAGGAAAAAAGATCGGCCGCGCAAAGAATTTAGAAAAAATTCATGATGAGATAATCTTGCAGGATGCTGTGGTGAATGCGTTGAAAATTGATATTCAGAAAAAGCACAATGAAGTAATCGTTTTCAATGAACAGTTGAAGGAAAATGTGATCAGGCAAACACAGAATGAAATCAACCAGTTGACCAATAATGTGTTTGCAGCGAAGAATAAAATCGAAAACCTGCAAGCCTCACAAGCCAATGCAGACAAGCGTTTACAGGAAATTGAAGCGCGTTTGAAAACAGAGCACGACAATATTTCTTCCACGCGCGATTCACTTGTTGAGTTGAACACAAACCTTCAGCAATCATCTGCTGAAATGAAACTTGCCGAACAGGATTACCAATCTTCCGAACAGGACTACAATGCAGCTTCTGCACAGTACAACGAAAGCAACATGCAGCTCATACGTCAGCAAAATAAAGTTGGCGGATTGAAACAGGAACTTGTTTTCAAACAGGATCAATTGAACGACCTGCACAAACAGGTTGAAACGAACACTTCGCAATTAAAGGAAACGGATGAAGATATTATTGTAAGTCAAAAGAATTTGACGGAAGCGGAAGAATTGTTGCTGCAGTTCATGCGCAAAAAAGACGAGGAAGAAAAGAAACTGCACGAAGCTGATCAGTCATATTACAATCTCCGCAATGCCCTGCAGGACAAGGAAAGTGCGCTTCGGCACAAAATGAAGAACAAAGAAATGATCGAGCATTTACTCGCCGAAATAAAAGATAAACTCAACGACCTTAAACTGCAGCTTGCCGGCATGAAAGAAAGGTTGATCGTTGAATTTAAAGTGGAACTTGATGCGATCATTGATGAAGCAAGAACGACAGAAATATCACTCGAAGAATTACAGGCTTCTTCAGATAAAATGAAAAAACGTTTGGAGAATATCGGTGAAATAAATCCCACTGCAATCGAAGCTTTCACCGAAATGAAAAAGCGTTACGATTTTATTGTTGAACAAAAGAACGATCTCGTTGCCGCAAAAGAAAGTTTGCTGCAAACGATCCAGGAAGTCGAAGCAACAGCGAATCAGCAATTCCTCGACACATTCAATAAAGTGCGCGAAAATTTTCAAAAAGTTTTCAAAGCATTGTTCACCGAAGAAGACACTGCCGACATGGTGATGGAAAACCCTGAAAACCTTGCTGAGACAGGCATTGACATCGTTGCAAAACCAAAAGGCAAGCGCCCGTCTTCCATCAATCAATTGAGCGGCGGCGAAAAAACATTGACAGCAACTGCACTTTTATTCGCCATATATCTAATCAAGCCCGCGCCGTTTTGCATACTCGACGAAGTGGATGCGCCGCTCGACGATGCGAACGTTGGCAAGTTCACAAACATGATCAAACAGTTCAGCGAAAATTCACAATTCATCATCGTCACACACAACAAACAAACGATGGGCGCAGTCGACGTGATCTACGGCGTTACTATGCAGGAACCCGGTGTAAGCAAATTGGTACCGGTCGATTTTCGAAGTTTGAATTAGGTAGTTGAAAAGTTGATTGGTTTATTAGTTTATTGGTTGTTCAACTTTTTTGAAATTTTTATAAGTTATCCCAGGTTATTTTTTCAAGTGATTTTTTTTGAGCCAGGCATTTATCTATCCATTGAACTTCAGTGGCGTTGGCACCGTTCAACAGCAGAAACATTATTCATCATCATTCAAATCATTTTCACATTTTCACATTTGCTAATTTCCACATTTGCTAATTTGCTAATTATTCAATTTACTTTTACTTTCTCAAAATTTCCATCTTGACCAAAGTCGTTATCATCCTTTATCTCGTTGTCTTCAGTTTGTATGTTACTTTCAGCAGGCAGCCCGATTTATTTGACGGAGAACTTACAAATGCAACCATTCATTTTGTAAAAACAAATAACGGAAACATTCCCAAAGCAAATTTTTCACTTGCAAAAAATAATTATTCAATCGATGTAAGATACCTGTTCAGGAATTTTGCAGAAGGAGAGCAGGTGCGCATCATTTACGATAATCAAAACCCGCAGAATGCAGCGCTGTACAGCATTTGGGGCTACATCATCCGCTGGCAGGAATTGCTGATGTCTGTTATTTTATTGTTCGGCCTGTTTCAGATTGCCGTGCAGCTCACCAAAAACCCTACACCCGAAGCATTACTACAGGAACTCGAAGGCCGCAAACGCGTGAAAAAAAGAAAGTATGATGATTGAAGACGCAGGTATCAAAATTGCTTTTAAATTTCACTAAAAATAATTTATGAAAACAATCGGGCTATTGATTCTTTCAAATCTATTTATGACAACTGCCTGGTACTGGCATTTGCGTGCAACAGAAGTGCCTTTATGGAAAGTGATTTTGATCAGTTGGGGAATTGCATTTTTTGAATACTGCCTGACTGTGCCGGCAAACCGTATCGGATTTTTAAGCGGCTGGAATGGCTTTCAATTAAAGATCATTCAGGAAGTAATTACACTCGTGATCTTCTGTGTTTTTGCCGTGATCTATTTGAAGGAACCTGTGCAGTGGAAATATATTGGCAGCTTTGTTTGCATACTTGGCGCAGTCTATTTTGCATTTAAAAAATAAGGGCATCCCGCACTGCGAGACACCCTGTTTTAACCCTGCTGCATAAGAAAACTTCAAACAATATATTAGAGTACCTTTTTTCTTAATTTGTATTAAGACTTGGACTGAAACAAAGGGTTTAAAAAAAAATAAGGATTTTTTTTGTAACAATATTGCAGAATCTTCGGAACGCTTACTGCACCTGCAATTCCTCAAAAAAAGTATTTTTTTCTATGGATTAAACCGCGCAATTCTGCCATTAGCACCGGCAAGAAAAACAGCATTTCCCGTCTTCGCCCGTTGGCAAACATGAAAGCTTTGGTTTGAAATTAATTGCCAGGTAAAGCCATTGTCATAAGAAATATCCACGCCGCTTGTTCCGCAGGTCAGGAGTTTGGTCAAACTAATATATATAACACAACTTCGGTAGCCATGTGGTGGAATTTGCGGTGTTCTCCATGTTTTGCCGCCATCAAAAGTGAATGCACAATTGCCTGTCGAATCTTTATCCTTTACAAAATCGCCGCCAACCACGATCATGTTGTCTTTATTAAAGACATCAATTGAATTGGCACCCGTTGTCTCCTTTCCCTGAACTATGGGAAGCGAATCGCTTGTGCCATTATCAAAAAAATTTGCCTTCGTGCCGCCGGAAACATAAAATGCAGCCGGTTTTTTCAAAAGTTTGGAAGTGAATATTTTTATGTTGGTACCGCTTGCAGCAAAAAAAGCTTCTCCGTTCGTCAATGTATCATCAATATTCATACTCATCTGACGAATCCAATTTTCACCAAAATCAAATGAAAATGCCCTGAATAAATGCTGCGCAATGGGATCGCCGATGACACAGCCGATATTTTTATCAAAATCCATTGCATCCAAAAACATTCCTTCGGTGCTGTCTTCAAAGACCTTGTACCAGTTTTGTCCGCCGTCCTTTGTTTTTAAAATAATCGCAGGTTCTGCCACTGCCATTATCAATGCGGTATTTTCATCAAAAGCTTCCACGTCGCGAAAGTCGCGCTGCTCAAAGCCTTTCACCGTAAACCATTCAAAGGATTTACCTCCGTTAATGCTTCTTGCTACAGTGCCGTTGCTGCCGCTTGCCCAAATGATATTGTTGTTGAGTACACTCATGCCGCGCAGCGAAGTTTTGTGTCCGCTGTCAAGCGTAGAAATAGTGTTGTGCTGTGCGAAATCTTTTGCGGAAAGAAAAATAAAAAGGAAGACGATGATATTTCTCATCTGGAAAATTTTTTAAGAAAAAAGCAATCTGCAAAATTCCTCTTCACCTATTCCAAAAACCAAATTACAGATTTTACTTTCCGAATGCCAACTCCTTTTTCAACATTTCAATCACATTATAAATGATCGGGCAGCGCGAATAATGCATAAAAGTGGCAAATAACCGCGCGTTGAAATTTGGCTGATGCAATCCCGGAAATTCGCGGCATTCGTGCGGCCGAGCTTCATAAACGGTGCATTTATTTTGGGATAAAAAATGACAGGGAATCTTATTCATCACACTCAAATTCCCTTCTGAAGATGTTTCAATATATTTTTTGCAAAAATCTTCCTTCGAAATATTCAGATGCTCGGCCAACCTTTCTGCATCGTTTTCTTCTACATTGATCATTAAACTTCTGCAGCAGTTTCCGCATTTTGTGCAATCGATTTGCGGTGAGATCTCTTCATTCAGGTTGTAAACCAAACTGTCAATTTCATTGCTGTTTTGCTGCTGCAAATATTGTTTGAACAACAGGTTCTCATCTTCTTTTTCAAAAGATGATTGTTCAATGAAAGCAAGGTCTTGCAACGGTTTCAAGGCTGCAAGATAATTTTATTTGTTCCGATGTTTGTGAATAAATTTTTTAAGAAAATCTTTTATCCACAACAAAAGCAGGTTGTGCATAAAACAAAAACCGGAAGGCTAACTTGCCCGATTAAATTTGCGATGCTGCACTGTGCTCAGTAGAATTACAAAGCGTACAAGAGTGCGACGCAACGATGCTTAATAGCAGCAATGCAGTTTGGTTCAAAATAATTAAGAATTAAAAATTAAGAATTTGCAAATTGTCAACAACCCGACAATTTGCAAATTCGCCAATACAAAAATGGCAGAGAAGATTTTATTTGACTACAACGAAGAAAGCATCAAAAGCCTTGACTGGCGCGAACATATCCGTTTGCGGCCGGGCATGTACATCGGCAAACTCGGCGATGGCGCTGCACCTGATGACGGCATTTATGTATTGCTGAAAGAAGTGGTTGACAACTGCATTGATGAACACACGATGGGTTTTGGAAAACATATTGACATCACGATCGAAGGGAAAACAGTGACGGTACGCGATTATGGGCGCGGCATTCCTTTGGGCAAAGTGGTGGACGTGGTGAGCAAGATGAATACGGGCGCAAAGTACGACAGCAAAGCGTTTCAGAAGAGTGTGGGATTGAATGGCGTTGGTACAAAAGCGGTGAATGCACTGAGCAATTATTTTAAAGTAGAAAGTTTTCGTGATGGAAAAATGAAAGCTGCTGAATTTGAAAAAGGCATTTTAATCAAAGAAAGCAAAGAGGTAAAAAGCGAGGAAGAAAATGGCACGATGATCACTTTTGTTGCTGACGAAACGATCTTTAAGAATTTTCATTTCATACATGAATACTTAGACAACCAGTTGTGGAATTACTGCTATCTCAATGCAGGCTTGGTTTTGAACCTGAATAATAAAAGATATGTAAGTAAAAATGGTTTGCTTGATCTGCTGCAACGAAAGACAAATGAAGACGAATTGCGCTATCCGATCATTCATTTGAAAGGAGAAGACATTGAACTTGCATTTGCACACAACAATGATTATGGTGAAGATGTTTTTTCATTTGTAAATGGGCAGTACACAACGCAGGGAGGCACGCACCAGCAGGCTTTCAGGGAAATGTTTGTAAAGACGATTCGTGATTTTTACAAAAAGGATTATGATGCTGCAGATATACGCCAGAGCATTATTGCAGCGATTTCTGTGCGTGTTCAGGAACCTGTTTTTGAGAGCCAGACAAAGACAAAACTCGGCAGCCAGACCGTTTATGAGAATGGGCCGACCATGAAGAATTTCATCGGCGATTTTTTAGCAAAAGAACTGGATAATTATTTGCACAGAAACGCAGGTGTTGCAGAAGCGCTGAAGAAAAGAATTGAACAAAGCGAGAAAGAAAGAAAAGAATTAAGCGGCATTCGCAAACTTGCTAATGAACGTGCAAAAAAAGCAAATTTGCACAACAAAAAATTGCGCGACTGCAGATTTCATTACAATGAAGAAGCAACGGGAAAAGATAAAAATGCCGTTGAAGAAAAACAAAAACAATCCACGATTTTTATTACGGAAGGAGACAGTGCAAGCGGTTCCATCACCAAAGCGAGAAACGTGGAAACGCAAGCTGTGTTCAGTTTGCGTGGCAAGCCATTGAATTGTTTTTCATTGACAAAAAAAGTGGTGTATGAAAATGAGGAGTTCAATTTATTGCAGCACGCGCTGAATATTGAAGATGGTTTGGAGAGTTTGCGTTATAATAAAATTGTGATTGCAACGGATGCTGATGTGGACGGAATGCACATTCGGTTATTGATCATGACATTCTTTTTACAGTTCTTTCCTGACCTTGTAAAACAGAATCATGTGTACATTTTAGAAACGCCTTTGTTTCGCGTGCGCGATAAAAAAGAAACGATCTATTGCTATGATGAAACTGCAAAACAACAGGCAATAAAAAAATTGGGAGGCAAGCCGGAAATCACTCGTTTCAAGGGTTTAGGAGAAATTTCTCCTGATGAATTTGAAAATTTTATCAGTGTTGACGGAATAAAATTGCAGCCGGTGATTCTTGAACAGGGCGACCATATTCAGAATTTACTTTCTTATTACATGGGAAAAAATACGCAGGAAAGACAGGAGTTCATTATTGAGAATTTAAAAGTGGAATTAGATCTGGTTGAAGAGAATATCTGATTAAGAATTAAAAATTAAGAATTAAAAATGAAGCATATTGTTTTTCAACAGGCAGATGTTGAAGTATTACAAAAAGCAATTGAACTGGATGAAAGTTTGCAAGGCGCTATCATCCAGATAAAAGATGATTTTGCTGTTGGCCCTATTGAAAATATTTATGAAACAGAAGGCTATCAATTGCGCAGAGATTGGTGGAAAGAATTGTTGCAATATTCACCATACACAGAACAATTGGATATTGTTGATGATAAATTAACTGTTCATCAATTGCTTGAAAGTCTTGACAGCACTGATTCACAGGAAGTTTGGATCTGGATGGCGCAGAACCAACATGATGTTTGCGGATATTACTGGCTGATGAGCCAGTTGAAAGACCATCAAAATAAAATTCAGGTTTTGTATCTCAACAATCTTCCTTTTATCAATGAAAAAGGAAGTATTTTTTATCCGACTTCATTGCATGAAATTCAACCGAAAGAATTTTTAAAAGCAAAAAAATTAGCCCGGCCAATAACATTGAGCGAGTTTGAAGTTGATCCTGATGAATGGAAAAAACTGTGCAGTGAAAATGCAATGGTTCGCATTTTGGAAGGTGGAAAAAAGATCGTTGGTAAAGATGCATCCTTTTATGACAAAGAGATATTGAACGCCGCAAACGCAGAGCCACAAAAGCTTTCAAAGCTCTTGAACAATATTTTTTCTAAAGCAAAAGTAAAAACAGGAGATGTGTTTTTAGTTTGGCGAATGAGAAAATTAGCAGAAGAAGGCAAGCTTGAAATAACAGGTGATTGGGAAAAAGGATGGAAAGAAATGACGGTGAAACTTGCAGGAGTGAATGAAGTTGCGGCAACTGAA
>Ga0206909_1027_pt1 | contig 18649 bp, 20 predicted proteins | sample Alteio_BWOrgHeat_76_FD_152943 | JGI IMG/M metagenome (GOLD analysis project Ga0206909, IMG submission 152943) | Enriched cells from forest soil in Barre Woods Harvard Forest LTER site, Petersham, Massachusetts, United States -... | ecosystem: Environmental > Terrestrial > Soil > Temperate forest >...
CATTTTGCAGAATAGGTGCGAAATCCTTGGCATTTAAATAACGCAAATTGACAACAACTGTGCTATTCGATTTTGTCGCATTAACACTCAGGGAATCCATTTTTTTAATTAATGCTTTAATATTGTCTCTATCCTGCTGAGATCCTGAAATCAAAATACTGTTGGAACTTTTATCGGCTGCAATCAAGGTTGGCGTTTTTCCAAAAGTTGTCGGCGGTAACATAGCTTTAAGCGTGGCGGCAATATCATTGGCATCCGAATAGCGTATCGGTATTACTTCGATAGTGCCCGGCGTAGGTGTATCCAGGGAATGGATAATTTTTTCTATTTCGCCAATCTTATTGGCAGTAGAAGAGATGATGAGAGAATTAGTCGATGGATAAGCTGAAATTTCACTGGAAGTGGGCATCAATGGGCGCAACAAACCTACAAACTGCTCAGCAGTACCATGCAAAACAGGAATAACTTTAACCATGACTGCACTGCCTGTCGGGACTGTTTTTCCTGTATTGGCATTGGCATAAGCAGGAACATCCTGATATTTTGCAATAGAATCCGGAACAATTTTGAATACATTTCCACCATCAGGAATCACCAGAAAACCGTAAGTCTGGAGCAGCGTCAAAAAAACTTCATAGACTTCATCTTTATCCATAGGCGAATTGGAAATCAACGTGACTTTTCCCTGAACACGAGGATCAACAATAAAATTTTTGCCGGTTTCTTTTGACACGGCATTGATGACTGTTTTGATGTCAGCGTTTTCGAAATTCCATACTCTGGGCACTTCTGAAGTTTTTTCAGATGACGCCGTTGTAATTGACACAGCTGGTTGTTGAGGAGACGCTGGTACTGTTGAATTTTGTGCATTTGCTGAAAAACTTGATGTTATTCCCAAAGTCAGCAGAACAAGAAATAATTTTTTCATACGCTAAAGCTATTCCCTCAGATATATAAACATAAAAAAATATGCGCGTGTAATTTTTCACACGCGCATATTTCAAATTATACTGCTTTATTTTATTCCGAAATATTTCTTATTACCGAGCATTAACATGAAACGGATCTGAAAATTCAACAGCTTTGCCATCATTTGCAGACACTTTAATATTATGGGCGGTATTTGAAAGTCCTTGCAAAAGCACACTGCTCCCAGATACCCTAAAATTAGTCCATGGCTGTGTATAATCATCGACATAATAGGAATAAGTGAAACTACCACTTCCACCTGATGCAGCAGCATATTCCATAGCAATTATGCCCGGCATTACCCAACCGGCCTTTGTAATAACAGGCGGTTTAAATCCACCAGCCGCAGGAACATCAAGCACATCAGACTTGGCAGTAGCTCCATCAACATTGTCCGTCGCAATCAGAACAACTTTTGATGCCGTCAGCGGGAAGCCGCTCAACAACATCTGACTGCCTGATATCTGTGGGGTTAAAGGCGAACCATTATCAATACTATAAGTATACGTAAAGGTATCACTACCACGGCTCGCCGGTTTATAATCCACCACAACCTTTGTCGGGTCTCCCTGACGTACTGGATTGGAAATCTGAGGCGGTGTGATGGGATTTACCACATCTACAGTGACTTTATTGGAATCAACTTTGTTATGAACAGGTTGAGCGCTATCTTCAACATGCGCAATAACAGTCACTAGAACATTTCCAATGTTTTCCAAAACAACTTTGGGAGGCGTACCTGAAATTGTTCCATTCCAGGGATTTCCACCAGCAGTAATAGTATATGAATAACTATAGGGTGGTGTACCGCCCGAAGGCATAGTCGTATAGTTTACATCTATGTTGGCAGGATTTATATTCTCACGTTCACCAGCAATAACTGGCGCAGTAATACCGCCTGCAGGGTGGACAATATATTCATTAGACATTTCACTGGCTAACCCTGAGAAAGTGGCAAGTATGGTTATTTTTGCATCTGCATTTGCCGGGACATTAAATAATGAGACATTCCCGGCTTTATTTAATATAGAAGTGCAAGTCGAAGCCACGCCATCGCATGGCAATCCATTGACAAAGTAGATATAGCTCAGGAAACCGACTCCAGAACTTGCATCAGTATAATTCACATCTATCTGATTGCCTTTCCAGGCTGCATCGGTAATAGCAGCGGGATTAAATGGTTTCACAGCCGCTACGCTATCTACATGGCTGGCGCTTGGAGAAGTTCCAGGCAAACGATTAGGATTCATTTGCTTGCACCAGCTAGTGGGGTTTTTCCCGCAACTGATATAATCATCTTTATTCATATTATGCGGAAACGGCGCCGGCTTCTCAATCGTATAATAATATAAAGACCCATTTTTAGCTTTTGCCACAATCATGCAGGGAAACTTGACATCATCAGAATGAATGATGAACGACGCAGCCCGCTTATTGGATTTATCCGGAGTCGTATCAAAATCCGTATCGGGCAAATATTTGCATACGCCATATTTGTCCCAATAAATTGGGTTTTCATTTTCAGGAAGAAGACCAAAAGACACAACAATATCTTTTTCGTCAATCGGAGCGCCTGCCCCAAGTGTACTCACCCTTAATTTGCCATCACCAACATAATCAGCTGAGAAGTTGGTACACCAGTCAGAGGCAGGATCACCCGGCGTACAACTTCTATAGTCGTTAGCGACCTTGGTAGTAAACGGCGCCCTGTTTGTAATATTAAATTTATAAGAACTGCCAAGCGTATCTTTTACAGTGACTTTAAAACTAAAATTATTACCCGCCGGCAGGTTTTCATTCGCGATTGAAAAAGCATTAAAGCCTTTCAACATGACCGGTAATTTTTGATTTTCCAGCTGATAACTATACCATTTCACTTTCAAAGCATCTGCGGAACCTAATCCGACATGAATGACCTTGCTTTTGTCATATTCAACAGGATTGGGCAAACCATCCGCCCCTCCGACAGAAATAATTACCCCATCTCCGGGGAAATGCATAAAACCAACCCTGTCATCTATCGAGTAGGCATACGCACCTATCATACCCATATATTTCGAACCATGAATCAGTTGAACATACGGATTAAAGTAAAGATGATTGATGGGTGACATTTCTGTCGTTGTATACTGCAGTATCTGGTAAGCTTTTTCTGCGCCATCGAAATCACCATCTTTGGTTTGACTCAGATCATTCGAATCAAAACCCCTGGCCTTGTCTGTCTTCAACCTGCCCTTGATACAATCATCAAATGCAACCCAGCCATAGATGTGCTTGACATAAAATTCAGGGCGGTCAGATATGGGAGGTTCGTTGTCACCAGGATACTGTGCCGCACACTTGGCAGGAAAAACCGCATAATTTTTCTGGAATAAATTATCCACCTTCTTACAATTATCAGCATTGGGATTTGTGCCGGAAGCAACGCAGGCAAACCAGTTTTTGACCAGATCCTCTCGTATAGTATTAGGTTCAATATCCACACCCTCATCGTTGATGACATTATAAGTCCCTGGGAGTTTATTGGCATTTGCAGGATACTCATACGAGCCTTTTTTAAATAGCGGCCATTTCTGATCAGTGACAAAACTACTCATGATGATCCTGGCAGCAGGAATATCCTTGACTGTGCCAACATAACCCACCACGTCTTTTCTATCTTTGTTGTTTATGGGTTGTATGGCGATGGGAAGATAAAAATGATCGACATATGAAATGTTATAGCCCACATTTGTAGGATCGAAAAGATAGGGATCTGTACCGGGATCAATATCGCCGAAAGTATATTCATTCAATTGTTCAGGCATCATGGGACTAAAAGCAGCCTGATTACCTGTAGGCGAAAAGGTTGGTGACAAAGTAGACGAATCACAAACATATTTATAATCTGACGGAAGAGGCGGGTAAGAAGGCGGCGTGTCAGAACACGTTAATTGAGCCCTGTCCGCATTGTTAATAACCTTATCACCGAGTCTTTTCATTTCATCATCAAGACTTTTCTTATCGTCAATAATCGATACACGCGTACCATTCCACCAGTTAATGTAATTATCCACTTTGTCAGGTGCCGGATTGTCAGCGATCACAGAATAAAAGGGAACATTTATCGTAGTCAGCGTATGAGGCTTCATTCCTGTGACTACCTTATTCACAGAATCCCAGCCAACATATACCCGGTAGACCTGATCGCTCGGATATTGCCAGGTTGGATGCGATACTCTGTTAACATTATTACAAGCCTGCAGCCATTGATCCACCGGGTCATGTTTCCCAATAAAAATGTATGGGTAAATTGTTTCTTTCGAATTATTAATAATTTCAATTTGCTTCATGGGAACAGGCACTCCGTTACACATAACGGCAGTGCCCAGCGCTTTGTTTGTTTTCATGATCACAGACACCCCTGAAACAGGCGTTGTGAGTTTGGGCGCATCTGCAGCAAACACCGCACTGCTAGCTATAAGAAATATTCCAGCAAGGATTAATTTCTGCAATTTCTGAATTGTGTTCATCGGTGTTCTCCAAACGATTTGTTTTTGTACAACCAAAAATTCTATTTCAATAAAATCTTAGCTGAAGTATAGTTTGAAATTAATTGATGCGCAATTAAAAACATAAAGAAAATTTTGCGCGTTTGATGATAACTGCCCAGGAGAATTTGGCTTGTGAGAACGAAAGCGTCCGGTTTTACATTGATTGAAATTATGGTGGTGATCGTTATTTTAGGTATTCTGGCCTCTCTCATCGTACCCAGAATCATGAGCCGGCCTGAAGAGGCAAAGATTGTCAAAGCCAGACAGGATATCCGTGCTCTCGAAAGCGCACTGGAACTCTATAAACTCGATAACGGTATATATCCTACTACTGATCAGGGCTTGATGGCATTGGTTAAAAAACCCGCCAGTTCACCGGTTCCCTCAAATTGGAAAAGCGGCGGTTATGTTAAAGACTTGCCCATGGATCCCTGGAACAAGCCTTATCAATATTTAAATCCCGGCGCTCATGGTGAAATCGATATCTTTAGCTATGGCCCCAGCGGACAAACTTCCACGACAGGCACGCAATCCACCATGATCGGAAATTGGTCGACAGCCGCACAGTGAGTGAAAAAGGCTTCACACTGATTGAGATTTTAATTGTCTTGGTTATCGCGGCATTATTAGCTGTGTCTGTCATGTTAAGAAGCGGCTCTCAGACAACTGAAAACGCCAAAACCGTATCAGACAGACTAAGAAGTATTTTCATTTACGCGGAACAACAGGCTATTTTACAACCTGCGACACTGGGATTTGATTATGTTCCTAAAAAATATCAGTTTTTGCGTTACGACGAAACAGGAACCTGGCAGCCATTAACTTCTGACTCTATATTAAGACCCTATTTCTTACCTGACAGCATTCAGCTAATTGTCTCAACGAGAAATAATGCTGATGAGAAACATCCTGCCATTATTTTTTATCCCAGCGGTGAAATAACAGCTTTTAAGATTAATGTTATTTTAAAATCAAATAAAAAAATCCTATATCAAATCACAGGAGAAAGCGATGGCGACATCACTGCCGTCAAAATACTCTGATACACGTGGTTTTATGTTAATAGAAGTGCTTGTGGCGCTGTTTATTATCGCCCTCCTCATGGCGGCACTGATAAAATCCACCACAGACAATACGCGGGATATGATCATTCTGAAAAATAAAACCATAGGCTCATGGGTTGCTGCCAATATGATAGCCAATATTCAATTGGGCATTATTCCTCCGCCTACTTCTGACTCTGCCAGCAAACAAAGCGCAAAAATCCCCATGCTCGGGCAAACCTGGTATGCCGCCGCCAACTTTCAACCTACAACACAAAAAAACGTATGGCGAATAGATGTTGAGGTAAAACCCACATCTTTTACAACCCAGTCTGTCGTACATGTTTTCACATATTTTAGTCCTATGATGACAGAGCCTTTGAAAAACCCCGTCAAGGATAATGAGTAATGATTAAAACATTTAAGGGCTTTACACTCATAGAAGTCATGGTTGCACTGATGATTTTTGCCGTGGTCAGTGTACTTGCCGCACAAGGCTTAAAAGTACTGATTCGTTCTCACGAAATTATCCGCGTACAAAGCGATAAACTGGAAAAACTGCAAATTGCGCTGGCATTGATTGACCGTAACATGAGCCAGACGATCGATCGCAGCATTATTAATCAGCAAAATATCACACGTCCCGCTTTATTCGGCGGGGAAAGTTATATTGAATTTACACATGGCGGTGTGATGAATCCTCAGGGCGGCGAATTACGCAGCACATTAAAGCGTACAGCTTATTTTTTGGATACAAAACACGAATTGGTTCAACGCACCTGGCCTGTGCTTGATCGCACAGCTAAAACACTTCCCGCTGATCGTATTTTAATCGGCCATGTCACTGGATTAAAATTGAGATATATCAATGCAAACAATCAATTCTTCGACACATGGCCGCAAGAAGACAGTTCTGAATTACCGCGGGCAGTTGAAATGACAATGACTTTGGATCATTGGGGAGAATTGGGACGTGTATTTATAATTCAGGGACGATCACTCAATGCAAATTAAGAAAATCAAAAATGAAGCAGGCACAATACTCATCACCACACTACTTTTGTTAGCGGTTGTCATGGTCATTGCTGTGGGTATGGCGGAACGCGGACAAATTGATATCAAACGTACTTCTCAATTATTGACTGCCCAGCAGGCTTATGCTTATGTCATGCCAACAGAAATCTGGGCATTTCAAACACTCCGGATACTGCCATTAACCATCACAAAAGATACGCCGCTTTTTCAATGGCCTCAAATCATGCCTGCCCTGCCAATTCCAGGCGGTGTTGTCAATGCAGCGCTTTATGATGCCCAGGGTCAATTATATAATCTTAATAATCTTAAAAACACCCAATACCAGCCAGGTTTTTCTGATTTTATGAACACTCTGGTGCCTGATGAGAAGACGGGAGATACAAAATTTCTCATGGCAGCCATTCTTTCCTGGCTTTCTCCGCTGGGACAGGAAACGGATATCTTATCAGATCAATATTATCTGGGATTACATCCGCCTTACCGGGCTGCCCATCGTTTATTTGTCAGTTCCAGTGAATTAAGATTAGTGAAAGGCATCACACCTAAAGCCTATAGTGTACTGACTCCCTATCTGATAGCATTGCCGGAAATAACACCCGTGAATGTAAACACGGCAAGTCAGGCTGTGTTAAGCGCCAATGGATTTTCACTCAGTGACGCGGATTCCATTATTGCCATAAGACAGGGAAAAGGCGGATTTAAAAGTCAAAGTGATTTTTCAGGGCTGCCCATGATGCAAAACCGTCATTTATCAGCACAAAATTACAGCATCGAAAGCACTTATTTTTTATTAAAATCCAATATCTTGTTAAATCGTCAGGAATTAACAGTCTATACTCTACTTAAACGCACTAAAAACGATTTAAAAAAAACCAATGATATCAAAATATTATGGCAAACACGCGGGACTTTATAAGCTATGGAAAAAATTTTACTGATTTGCCTGACAGATCAAACGGCAGAAACGGTCAACTGGATGACTGTCAATGACTCTGGAGAAAAAACAGCGAGCCAGACACCCTGTCTGTTGGCAGATTGCCCCCGGCCTGACATTAAAACACAAATTTTTATATTATTTCCAGGCGAAGAAATATTCATCACCACGGCATCATTACCGCCGGCCAGGAAATCACATCAGGCAGCAGCAGCGCTCTATGCTTTGGAAGAAAAATTGGCGGAAGATGTGTCAGACCTTCATGCTGTAGTCTTCTGTGAAAATACTTCAGGCTCATATTCTGTGGGTATTATACGAAAAGCATTACTGGAAAACTGGCTGCAAAAATTTGAAGCCGCCAATATCAAACCCGATCTGTTATTACCGGATATTTTTGCCCTTCCCTGGCAGACAGAACATTGGACAGCTTTATATTTTAACCATCGTGTATTAGTACGCACAGATTTATCTCAAGGCTTTGCTGTATCAGAAACGCATTATGATTTATTACTAAATAAACAAACACATCCTGAAATACTCACTTTAAAAACAGATTCACTGGATATTTTTTTAAATCAGCTGGAAGAAAATTTTCAAAAGCTTTTACCTTATAATTTACTCCAGGGAAAATATCGTCAAAAAACTGAATTTCACGCGTTAAAAAAAACCTGGGCATTACCTGTTATATTGTGCGCAAGCTGGTTAATTTTATTAATAGGTCTGACGACCACGAAATATATTATGCTGGCCTCGGAAAGTTCTGGCCTGAACACCCAAATCAGCGCGCTTTACATGCAAGCCTATCCACAAGCCACAGCTGTCATCAGCCCTCAATTTCGGATAGAGCGTGAAATAAAGCAACTGAAAGGCACGCAACAAAATCAATCCAGCCTCGAACTTATTGCTAAATCAGGCAATATTTTAAAAGATATTTCTCAGACCAGAATTGAAAACCTGAATTTTCGGGATGATGAACTGAAAGCCAGTATTCAAACCAAAGATTTTCAAGTGTTAGAGCAAATTGTCAACAAGCTTCAAAAAGCCAGGCTTGTGGTAAAACAAAGTGACGCTGCACGTTCAGGTGAAAATGTGACAGCAACGCTTTCAATCAAAACATCAGGACAAGAAGAATAACATGATACAGATCAATGAAATCAAATCCTGGTGGATACATTTAAGCCATCGGGAACAAAGAATATTAACAGCGGGCGGTGTTTTTTTAATCTTATTTTTGCTTTATCTGATTATCATTCAGCCTGTCAATGCAGGATTGAATAATCAAATAAACAATATTGATGCACAAAAAAAATTATTGTCCTGGATGCAAAAAAATGTTCCGGAATTAAAAAGTTTACGCAAATCCGGTGATACGCGTCAGACTATTCCTGCAGGCGGATTATTGTCATCTGTTGAACAATCTCTCAGGCAATCCCAGTTATCTGAAGCAGTGACAGCACTTGAAAAAAATCCTGACGAAACAAGCCAGGAAAGCATCCAGTTAAAATTCGATAAAGTCAATTTTGATCGGTTTATGACCTGGCTCATCAATTTCTGGCAAACTTATGACATTAACATCAGCCAGATTTCCATGACTCGCACGCCAGCAGCAGGCGTTGCACAGATAAGTCTCTCGCTGAGTTTGCTGAAACAAACATGAAGGAGAAAATAGTGGAACGATTTGTAGGTATTGAAGCAGGCGGAACAAAGTTCGTTTGTGCCATCGGCAACAGGCAAGGTGAAATTTCTGAACGCACAGTATTTCCAACAGAAACACCTGAAATAGTATTGCCTAAAATAATTGATTATATTCATCAACAGGCTCTTCACGGAAAAATAGACGCTATTGGCATCGGTTGCTTTGGACCATTGGAGCTGGATAGAAAATCTTCGCAATACGGCTCAATTACCGCAACGCCAAAACCCGGCTGGAGATATTTTAATATTGTTGAAAAATTCAAAAATCTATTTGATTTGCCTATCGGCTTTGATACAGATGTCAACGCAGCAGCGCTGGGCGAGCATTATTGGGGAGCAGCACAACAGAGCGATCATTTTATCTATCTGACAGTCGGTACGGGTATTGGCGGCGGCGTGATGATCAATGGAAAATTGCTGCATGGCGCGTTACATCCGGAAATGGGTCATCTGTTGATTCCACAGGATAAAACACAAGATGCTTTTGAGGGAATTTGTCCATATCATCATAACTGTTTAGAGGGCCTGGCATCCGGACCTTCTCTCATGAAACGCTGGGGTGTCGAATCTGCTTTGGATTTACCGCCGGAACACGAAGCCTGGGATTTGGAGGCTTATTATCTTGCAGCCGCCTGCGCGAATTACACGCTGACATTATCTCCTCAAAAAATTATTTTAGGCGGCGGCGTAATGAAACAAAAAAATTTATTTTCTAAAATCCATCAATTACTACCCAATTTATTAAACAACTATATCCTGCATGAAAATATCACTAATACTGATAAAATCAAAGACTATATTATACCCGCGGGTTTAGGCGACAATGCCGGCATTGCCGGCGCCATCGCTTTGGCAGTTCAATCTTATGCTTATCAGGAGATCGCATGACAATTAACGAAACAAGTAAAATTTATGAACGCCCCTGGGGAACCTATCAAACCCTGGCACAGGAAAATCATTTCCAAACTAAAATACTGACCGTATTTCCGAAAGGCCGCTTGTCTTTACAAAAACATTTTAAACGCAGCGAGCATTGGATTGTCGTTACAGGCACACCCACTATCACACTCCAGAATGAAACAAAGATCTATCATCCTGATGATCATATTTATATTCCCATCGATGCTTTACATAGGATAGAAAATTTTTCGGATGATATTGTTAAAATCATTGAAGTCCAGGTCGGCAGTTATCTGGGCGAAGACGATATTGTTCGGGTCGAAGATACCTATGGGCGAGCTTAATCAGAATAGTTGTGGTTATTCTTTTGACATGACAATGGTCAGATATGATGGATATTTAACGACAGCACCAGATTCGGAATCTACAGTAGAGCCAGACCAGAAAGCAATCTTTCCTGATGCCCAGGCGTTATAGTTATCACTCGTACCCATTTTGGATTGCTGATATCCGACTTTGTGACAAGTGATAGTTAATGAACCCTTGTCTTTGGGTACACTGACTTTGCCTGGATTTCCAATAACATAATAGCGCTGTCCGCTGGTATCCTTCACAGAACAGGATGTCTCCTGAATGATGCCATTACTGTCGGCACTCACTGCCTGGACGTGAATGGTCTGGAGGCTTCTATCTGCTGATATCCCTGATACCTCCGGCATCACCGCAGTTCCACAGCCGCTTAAAATTAATGCAGAAAAAGCAATCATTGAAAACAACATTACACGCATTTAATTTAATTCACTCCCAGACTGCCAGGATTCAAATTGTTGTTTCCACAGTAAACTTAATTGGTGATTTATCAAATGTCGTAATTATCCTAAGACGGCCATGTCCAGAGTTTGTAATATATTTGCTCTTTAATATCCCAACAGACTCTAATAGCTGAATATCCTTGCCCACGGCAGACCTGCTTCTATTTAATGTTTTCGATAAGTCGCTTATTGAAATCGCTTTTTTACGAACAGCAGAAATTAAATTAAGCTTGGTTTCAGTTAAAAATTTAACCAAATCATGCACATCTTCAAAACTAATAATCCTGGCTGGCACAATATGGTTTTTTTGATCTATCAGCTTTGCAACATCCCTGCCGCGTTTAAAAAATTCCTTGATGCTTTCATTTTTTACCACAACAGGTATTTTACCCTCTTTCTTTGGCTTTTTCATGCAGCACCTCAAATTCTTGCTCAAATTGTCTTTCTATATTGTAAAAACCATTTGTTAAATCCGCCGGAATAATATAATACCTGCCAAAGCAAAAACCAACGGCGGCAGTATGGCCGCTATCAATGGCGGGAAATCAAGTACCTGACTTAAAGGTGGAAATAATTGATTGGATAAGTAAAACGCAAATCCAATAATGACACCCAACACTAAACGCAAGCTGGTAGTAACAGTTCTCAGGGGACCAAACACAAAAGGTATCGCCAGAAACATCATGATCAAAATCGATAAAGGTTGAAAAATACGTTGCCAGAAAACAATCCGCTCATTATTGTTGATAAGATGATTGCTTTTTTGATAGTTAATTAAATCTGATAGCTGATGCAAAGACATTTCTTCCGGCGTACGCTGTGAAATGCTCAAAAGATGCGGATCAATCGCAAGATGCCAGATAGCATGAGGCATCAATGTCGACGTCACTGCAGCATCTGTAATATGGCTTTGTTTGATGTTAAACATTTGCCAGCCGCCATGCTCATATCGTCCTCCTTTTGCAAAACTGGCACTGACAAGTTGTTGTTGATTAAAGATATACTGACTCACATCTGCAATATGTCGTGCCGAATAGATTGTTTTAATATAATAAAAATTTCCACCCTGACGCAGCCATACACCAGACTGTGTTTTTAAAACCTGCCCTATACTGATTGCTGTCAGCTTCCGCTTTTCTGCAAGTAATTTCGCTTTAGGCGCTATAACCTCGCCAATCAGAACCATAAAAATAACCAATATTAAACCCGCCTGTAATGCGTAGCGTAAAATCTGTATGGGCGAAACGCCCGAAGCACGCATGATAATCAATTCGCTGTGGCTCGCGAGCCAGCTAAACCCAAACAACATGCCCAAAAGTCCTGCAACAGGAAATAAAAGATAGGTTTGCTGCGGCAATATCAATATGACATAAATAATCGCTTGCCAGATAGTGTAAGAACCTTTTCCAAGACTGCCTAATTGCGTAGCCATGAGAATAAAAATCTCAAATCCCACAAAAATCAATAAAATCAGCAAAGTTGCTTTAATCAATGTCGATAAAACATAGCGGCTTAAGACTTTCATGAGGCAAACCATTTTCTTTTTAAAATACGAAATGTATTTTGTTGAACCATCATCAACCCTATTCCTATGATTAACATAAACGCATGTAAAATCCACAATCCCAGCCAGGAGGGAATTTGTCCCTCACTGACCCAATCCTGTCCCACGATCATAAAATTAGCGTAGATAATATAAATTAATACAGCAGGAAAAAACCTGGCAAACCGCCCTGCTCTGGGCGCAACGTGACTGAGCGAAAAAGCGATTAAAGTCAATATAAAAACACATAAAGGCAAAGCCAGACGCCATTGCAGTTCTGCACGGTAATTCAGATTATGTGAAGAAGATTGGCGCCATAATTGCAGTGTTGGCACACTATCGATCTGAGTATCACGTACATAAGAGACTGGCATATTCAAACGTACGCCATACTGTCCGAAATGATACAGTGTAAAATTTTTGTCTCCTGGAATGCCTTCATACCGATAGCCGTCCTCTGCAACCACGAAATGATCTTTCGTTTTAGGGTCAGTTAGATATTGCCCCCCTTTTGCTTCCATCACTGTCCAGCTGTCATCTTTACCACGTTCGGCCACAAAAATATTTTTAAGAGACTGCCTGTCATCAGACATGCTTTCGATATAAAAAATCTGATCCCCATCGCGGGTTTGCTGAAAACGGCCCGGCAAAAGTGTCTGGAGCATCGACACGGCACTGATGTGTGCCAATAATTGATCGCGCGTATCAGCGACAGAAGGATTAATCCATAAACTAAAAATCATCACGGGTATGGCGACGAAAAGTGATAGTCCAAATGTCATTTTCAGCAGCTGTTTCTGGCTCAACCCGCAGGCTGAAAGCACAACAATTTCACTATCTGCATAAAGCTTTCCATAGACCAACAAAATACTGAGATAAAAACTCAATGGGAATATTAAACTTAATAACTGCGGGACTTCGAGAATCATCATATGCACCAGCTGCAATCCCATCATTTTGCCTGCAGCGGCAAGCGCCAGATAGCGCGCGAACTGGTTACTTAAGAATATCAGTAATAAAATCAGGCTTATCACAATGAAAGTACTGAAAACTTCCCTGGCGAGGTATCGAAAAATAATCATTTAATGCTAAACTTTTCCTTTAGATATAAAATACATTATTACGCCATTATCGGAGATATTACATGCAAATACAACGTCAATCAGTCTCATCTTTTGATGCAAACAATACAGATAGCTGTGCGGTTATTGGTGTTTTTTCTGATCGAACTTTTACTCCACTGGGAAATACACTCAATATCCGATCAAATCACTCAATTGAAAAATTAATTCAGAAAAATAATTTGCCTTCAGGATTGGGCGCCGGCCTGTTTATTCCTGTTCTGCCTGATCTCAACTGCAGTATTTTATTGATCAATTGTGGTGATGCCAAATCTCCTGATAGCAGAAATTATTTAAAAATCCTCAATAAAACAGCAAATCATCTCACTGACATAAAAACCAAAATAGTCTATTTCGAACTCACGCAGCTTTCTGTCAAAAATAAAGATAATCACTGGAAAGTTTTTCAGGCAGCGGCTATATTGGGCAGTAAATTTTATAGATTTGATCAACTCAAAAGTGAGACTGCATTATCTTCGCCCATTGAAAATTTGGTTATTCAAGCTGAAAGTTCAGAAGATCAGGCGATCAAAGAAGCCAACGCTTTAATACATGGATTAAAATTAGTGAAAGATCTGGCGAATCTACCCGCCAATATTTGCAATCCCAGCTATCTGGCAGACCAGGCCAAAAAGCTTTCTGAAAATTTCACTACTGTAAAAACAGAGATTTTAGAAGAAAGCGATATGGCAAAATTAGGCATGAATTCTTTGCTTTCTGTCTCCAATGGCTCCAGACAGCCTGCCAAATTTATTTGCTTTAACTATCAAGGTGGTGATAAATCCCGGAAACCCATAGTATTCGTCGGCAAAGGCATTACGTTTGATACAGGCGGGATATCTATTAAAGCATCAGCTGCAATGGATGAAATGAAATATGACATGTGCGGCGGGGCGACGGTCTTTGGGATTATGCAGGTTGCAGCCGAACTGAAATTGCCTGTTAATCTCATAGGATTAGTGCCTGCTGTTGAAAACATGCCCGGCGGCAATGCTACACGACCTGGTGATATTGTCAAAAGTCTTTCCGGCAAGACGATTGAAATTTTAAATACGGATGCCGAGGGCCGTTTAATATTATGCGATGCTTTAACTTATGCTGAAAAATTCTCTCCTGAAATAGTCATCGACATGGCAACACTGACTGGCGGCGCGTTAATGACTTTTGGCAATATTGCCAATGCCATTATGGGTAATGATCAAAAGTTGATGGATGATTTACTCGCTATTAGCGACGATTGCGGTGAACGCAGTTGGACACTTCCGCTCTGGGATGAATATCAGGATATGCTGAAAAGCAATTTTGCTGATTTGCCCAATATTCACGGTGACAATAACGCAAAGACTATTATTTCAGGCTGTTTTTTAAGCCGGTTTACGCAAAATTACCGCTGGGCACATTTAGATATCGCCGGCACTGCCTGGATCAGCGGCAAAGACAAAGGTGCTACCGGCAGGCCGTTGATGCTGATGTTGCAATATCTGTTGTCGAGGGTTTAGCACGCTCGGCGTCATTGCGACGCCGACCCAGAGCGAAGCGAAGGGGAGGCGGAAGCAATCCAGTGTATTACTACGATATTAAGGTAAATGCTGGATTGCTTCACCCCGCAAGAAGACGCGGGGTTCGCAATGACGCCAGAACCGGGAAAACAATGGGTGAGCCCGTTCGTTATGGGCAAGTTTTATCGACCCGTTAAAAAAGCAATTTCAATCCGCATGGATGCCGATGTTTTAGCCTGGCTTAAATCTCAATCCGAAAAATATCAACAATTAATCAACTATATTTGCAGACAGTATTATCTACAACACAGAAAAATCTGATTTTATTGACCTATATTATGTAATGGTATAGCATTACAGTATTACAACTGAGGGAGTTTATACGAATGCTGCAAAAGCTGTCATTAGATGAATTTTTGGCCTTTGCCAAAACCGCAAAACGCGTGGCGGTATTTCGTGAGATTTCAGCTGATCGGCTCACCCCCATCAGTATTGTCGAAAGACTAGGCGAGGAAATGCAGGATGGCACCATATTGGAATCCGGCAGACAGCAGGAAGATACCGGACGCTATTCTTTCATCACATTCGATTCCATGGCACAATTACGGGCCCAAAATAAACTTGTGACACAGCGTATCGGCAAAGAAATCACCACTCATCAAACTCATCCATTTATCGTATTACGCAAGATGATTGCAGAACTGGCTTGTGTGGGCAAAGAACAGGTCATGAATTTCATCAACGGCCCTGTGGGATTTATTTCGTATGACGCTGTCAGATTTTTTGAAGATATTCCCGACCGTCATTTTGTTGAAAAAAATGACAATTTACCTGAAATGTTTTTTAATTTTTATACAACTACATTGGTATATGATCACCACCAACAAAAATTGCTGATCAGCATGATTGTAGAAATAGACAATAATCCTGAAAATGCCTATAAATATGCTGAAGAGAAAATAGATCAATTAATTCTGAAAATAACTTCATCTTCAAATCCACACTTATCTCAGACAAATATTTCTCATATCAATCATCAACACAATAAACAAAAACCTAAAATAACAACTGATCTTGAAGATAAAGAATTTATCAGATTAATCGAACGTGCAAAAGAACATATTATAAAAGGCGATGTTTTCCAGGTTGTGATATCACGCTGCTTTAAACAAACTTATACTGTATCGCCTTTTGATATTTATCGCACTCTGCGAAGCCACAGTCCTGCGCCTTATATGTTTTATCTGCCCATTGATAACGCTGTCATGGCCGGTGCTTCTCCCGAAAGATTGATCAGTGTATATAATCGACAAGTGACCATTAATCCTATCGCAGGCACACGAAGGCGTAGAGACGCAACATCTTGCGTCTCTACAGATCAAAAAATTGCTGAATATCTATTAAATGACGAAAAGGAATGCGCAGAACATATGATGTTAGTCGATCTGGGACGAAATGATCTGGGTGCTGTTTGTAAACCAGGCACTGTGAAAGTCAGTGAATTACTTAAAGTGAGACACTTCTCACATGTCAGTCATATTACGTCTAATATTACAGGCCAATTGCGAGATGATAAAGATGCGCTGGATGCTTTGGCTTTTGCTTTTCCTGCAGGTACATTAAGCGGCGCACCTAAAATTCGCGCCATGGAAATCATTGATGAATTGGAAACTTCCAGACGCGGTATCTATGGCGGCATAATTTGCAGATTGGATTATCAGGGCAATTTTGACAGTTGTATTGGCATTCGCATGGCGGTACTCAAAGATGGGATAGCGACTGTTCGCGCAGGCGCAGGTATTGTCTATGACTCCAATCCTCAATCTGAAGCAGATGAAACCCGGCATAAGGCACAAGGTGTCCTGGAGGCACTTTCATTGGCAGAGGAGAAAACATCATGATATTAATTATCGACAACTATGACAGTTTTACGTATAACCTCTACCAAAGTGTCGCGCAATTTCATCCTGATGTGAGAGTCATCAGAAATAATAAAATTTCTATACCAGAAATCAGAAAACTGAGTCCTATGGGAATTATTTTATCACCCGGCCCTGGCAGGCCTGAAGAAGCAGGCATCTGTATTGAATTAATTCGCGAATTAAGTTTAGGCATCAAAAATACAATGCCGCTATTAGGTGTTTGTCTGGGTCATCAGGCACTGAGTGCTGCATTCGGCGGAAAAGTGATTCAGGCGCCTGAAATTGTACATGGAAAACCTGATTTGGTTTTTCATCAGCGTGAAGGTCTTTATCAGGGATTACCGTTACCTTTCCAGGTTGCTCGTTATCATTCTCTGATTGCTGATCGTGAAACTCTGCCCAACGAATTACAGATAGAAGCCGAAAGTACCATGGGATTGATCATGGGCATGCGTCATAAAGAATTGCCTCTCTATGGCGTGCAATTTCATCCGGAATCCATTCTCACACCAGCGGGCGACCGCTTATTACAAAATTTTGTCGATATTACACAAAGGTATATATGATACTCAAAGCCAGCATTGAAAAATTAATGCGAAAACAAGACTTGGATGCTGAAACTTGTCAGCTTGTCATGGATGAAATTTTGAAACCTGACGCCAATTCTTTACAAATCAGCGCTTTTTTAGTTTTACTCAGAGCCAAAGGCGAAACGCCAGAAGAGCTGGCTGGAATGATCGCAGCCTTAAAACAAAGAATGATACCTGTTCACACACCCCATAAGGTATTGGATATTGTAGGGACTGGCGGCGATGGCGCCAATACGGTAAATATTTCCACTGCCAGTGCGATACTCGCAGCCGCTTGCGGCATTAAAGTTGCCAAGCATGGCAGCCGAGCTGCCTCTTCTCTGGCAGGCAGTGCAGATGTCCTTGAAGCGCTGGGCGTCAATATTCACTTAAGCCCTGAAAAAGTCAGCGCCTGTATAGATGCTGTAGGCATTGGATTTTGTTTTGCGCCAAATTTTCATCCTGCAATGCAGACATTGCACGCTTTGCGCAAACAACTGAATGTCCCTATCAGTTTTAATCTTCTGGGGCCTTTGTTAAATCCCACAAATCCTGCACATCTTTTACTTGGTGTCTATAATGAATCCTTCATGCCTTTAATCGCTCACACTTTACAACAATCAGGCACAGAACGATCTTTTGTGGTTCATGGCTGCGGCCTGGATGAAATCAGTTGTGTAGGGACTGCAAAGATACTAGAAGTCACACAAAACGCTATCACTGAATCAATGATCAATCCCGAAAAATACGGCTTTTCATTTTGCCAGGTTAAAGATTTACAAGGCGGCGACGCCAAAACCAATGCAGAAATTTTATTAAATACATTTTCAGGTTCTGATCAATATCCCCATATAAGAGATACTTTAATTCTCAATACAGCAACGGCTTTATATATATGTGGATTATACCCTTCAATAGAAGCCGCAATACCTCAGGCCAAAGAAAAATTAGCCGATAAATCCGCATTGAAATTGTTAAATGATTGGAGGGAATTTTCACATGAGTAATAAACTTCATCCCATTCTTCTTGCAAAAAAAAATGAAATTATGGCTTTACAAAAACTTGTAGAAGTC
>Ga0206909_1090_pt1 | contig 18579 bp, 22 predicted proteins | sample Alteio_BWOrgHeat_76_FD_152943 | JGI IMG/M metagenome (GOLD analysis project Ga0206909, IMG submission 152943) | Enriched cells from forest soil in Barre Woods Harvard Forest LTER site, Petersham, Massachusetts, United States -... | ecosystem: Environmental > Terrestrial > Soil > Temperate forest >...
ACGATCGCGGGCGATCGCCTCTTTATAAAAATGTTCGGCATGAAGATCATCCCCGCTGGATTTAAAAAGATTCCCCAGCCCGTAATACGGTTCTGCAAAATCAGGATTTAGGTCAATGGACTTTTGATATAAAGAGTATACCTGAACAAACCTTGGGGAGCCGACAGGGATCTGCTTATCAATGGCGGCATAAGCATCGGCCAATTTACAATACGCCACACAAGGCTCTGCCCTTGAATTGTAACGTAATTGATTATTCCATAAACTAATACTGCTTTGCCATGCCTTACATTGGCCCCACGTCATGATGGCCATCAGCCCGATCAGTCCGCCCAAAAGTATTTTAACAATATGCAAATACGCCTGATGGCCTTGCGCCCAAAAGAATATTCTTTCCATGATCACGGCAAACAGCATGCAGAACCCGATGCTCGGCAAATACATGAACCTGTCTGAAACCAGCAGCAAGATAGGCTGGAACCTTAATAAAATAAAAATATTCATCAAATAAAAAAGAAAAGCAAAAGTAACCCAGCGATCTCGACGGACAGACCATACTGTTGCAAGAAGGCCCAGGAATACTAAAACATTCAAATAAAAAATACCCCCTGATCGCGGGAGGCCATAAAAAAGGACCATTGGCCATGGGTATAAAAATTTATACAAATAAAACATCAGGCACCATACCCACACAAGCGGCCCTGTGCCCATCGCTGGATGCACGAAATGGCTGTTAGGAAAATAGGTAATAAATGCTATTGGTATCAAAAGAGCCCCGCAAAATAATTTCTCAATTATGACACGGGATGTTATTTGCCGATGACGGAACCAGTCCAAAGCTAATAGGACGGCAGGAAGGCTTACGGCCATTGATTTTGAACAGATACTAAGTACTCCAAAAATAATGGTCAGCCCAAAATATTTTCTCTTGTCTGTATCAATATATTTCAGGTACGCTACAAGTGTTCCCATGTAAAGGGCCGCGTACAAGACATCCTTGCGCTCTGTAGCCCAGGCAACAGATTCCACATGGATCGGATGAATGCCGAAAATGAGCGCTGCCAAAGCAGCTGCCATTGAAGAAAGCGCCATCTGCTCACTAAAAATGAATACCAGGGCAGTCGTGATCAGATGTAAAAAAAGATTATCCAGATGAAAAATGAATGGATCGTAGCCAAAGAAATGGTACTCCATGGCCCATGTAGTTACCGTCAGAGGAATATAGGTATGATTTATGGTGCTCGTCCAGATCCCTGCCAGATTCTGCCAATGCAACGATCTTAGGGAAAAATTCTGGAGAATATGGACACCGTCATCCCAATTAACAAAATCCGCTTTAAGGGATGGCAAGTAGGCTACAAAAACTATTGAAAGAATAACGGGCAGGGAACGCTGTTTTAAGAAAGACAGGAAGGGCATAGGAAAAGGGCTCGACGACAGGCTTGCTTATTCTTGCTCTTCTATATCCAGGTAATGATTTAAAATATTATTATCTCCCGTATCAGCCAGTTTTAGAATATTATCTTCCATCCACTGGGCCCATACAGGGCTATACACGCTTTCCTTAAAAAATCTGATCCCGCATTGATAATGACGGTTTCCTTCGCCTGCTTTTCTAAACCAGACCAATTTTCCCTTTGATGGCAATGGGGGGATCTGTGCCGACTTTAAATGGATGCTCATCCCATGCTCCGGGGAAAATAATCTGTCTGTCTCAAAAGACATCCCCGACAAACTGATATTCAAAATATTTCCCTCGCCCCCTGCCTGCTGTTCGGGAACAGACCAGATGACATCCATTTGCTTACGTAATCGAAAAGAGTCGCGGTTATTGATCATATCCTCTCCTCAGTTCTAAATTGCCTCGCATGGACTCGAACCATGATACCGAGATCCAGAATCTCGTGTCCTACCATTAGACGACAAGGCAGCATTAATTACCACATATTTTTTTGGACCCAGGCATCCAATCTCCAGATAGCATTCAGGATGCTTCCGATTGGATGTGACTGGTCATCCGCCTGCGTCGTATCCGTGCTTGTCGCAGGAGCGTCCGCTTTGGGAGCGCCTTGAACATATCCTTGATTACCTTGAACAGGAGCACTCGCTGGAGCATTATCAGCAAAAGCTGCTCCATTACAAGAACACAACAATAAAACAGCCATGATCAATGATGTGCGCATACAGCCTCCTTATTGGATTACTGCTTAAACGCTTCTTTTAAACGACGAACAGTTCTCTCTTTTCCTAAAACAACCATCGTGTCAAACAATCCCGGGCCCACTGCTTTGCCGGTCAATGCCACCCTCACCGGATGCACTAAAATACCCGCCTCGATCCCCAGTTGGGAAACTACTCCTCGAAAAGCTTCTTCCGCTGTTTTCACATTAAAATCAGTGACCGCACTTAAACGCTCTGCTAACAGATCAAATTCTTTACGCATATCCTGGGAAAGATGCGTGGCCTTCACATCTTCTTCAAACTTGACCTCATCATTAAATATAAAATCCGTCCAATCCAGGAAATCCAAGAGCGTATTCATCCGGCCTTTGTACAATTGTACCACATCTTCCAGGGCTTTTCCCTGCAAGAGCGTGCCTGGATATTTTGACGCCACCAACGGACTCAGCGCTTCTGCCAACTGGGCAGCGCTCATCTCTTTGATGTATTGACTGTTTAACCATTCCAATTTTTCTAAAGAAAAAGCGGCGCCTGCCTTGTTGATCTTTTTGATGGAAAATGTTTTAAGCGCTGAGGCCATCAATACCTTTTCCTGATTATTTCCCGGCGACCATCCTAAAAGCATCAGGTAATTGACAATGGCCTGCGACAGAAACCCTTGCGTACGGTACTCTGTTACCGCCGTGGCACCCGCCCGTTTGGACATACGCCCGCCCTCGGGATCCATGATCAAAGGCAGATGCGCAAATTTAGGTAATTTAAATCCAAGAGCCTCATAAATAAGGATCTGCTTGGGGGTATTGGAAATATGGTCTTCCCCACGGATAACACAGGAAATTTCCATTAATGCATCATCAATGACGCAGGCAAAGCTATATGTCGGCGAGCCGTCAGACTTCATCAGCACCTGGTCTTTGATCTCTTTACTATCAACGACGATCTCACCGCGTATCAGATCATAGATTTTAATGGATTTCTGGGGGACCCTGAGGATAACAGCTTCCCCGTCTTTATAGGCTTTGTCTTCAGCTAGAAGTTTATCAGCGTACTGACGGTACAGGTCAAAGCGGTCGCTTTGTTTATAAAATTCATCCCACGATAGCCCCAGCCACTTCATGCTCTCGAGGATCTCGTCGAGATATTCAGGCTTTGAACGGACCTTATCCGTATCTTCAATACGCAGGATAAACTGGCCGCCCTGGGCTTTAGCGTACATCCAGTTAAAAAGGGCTGTGCGGGCACCGCCAATATGCAAAAAACCTGTCGGGGACGGAGCAAAACGGACACGTACCATTAACTTTTTCCTTTTTGCTCGAGATCAATGAGTTCGGATATAACCCCATCGAGAAAAGCATATTTAAGCTCATTAAGGGGCTCGAATTGAATGCCTACGTTATAAAATTTCTCGCTCTCCTGCACACAACGCACCACGACACCATGGCATCTAAACGGAGTGGTTGAACTTTTAAAACTAAGCTGCAGATCGATCTTTGTCCCTACATCAAGCACCTGGTTTAAATGCACACATACGCCACCCCGCCCGACATTGGAAGTATTAGCTAATATTGTTTCATTAGACCCGTCGGCCAGCCATATCGTGAACTGGCACGGGTAATTTGCTCTGGGGTATTTTCTTCGATTAGCGTCAAACATAAATTAAATATACGGCTTTAAAAGCTTGGCCCCTTTTTCAATTAACATCTGCAGATTTTGCCGCAGGCGCCCCTGGTCCTGGTCAGAAATATCAGTAAATTCGATCCCGATATCATAGAACATGGGCTTGACCTTTTCAACGGATTTGCGCCGCACATTCCAGACAACCTTGCCTTTGGAAGTGATATGCTCATCAAGGTCCAAAAGGTCTACTTCCATATCAACTATAGTGAATAGCTTAATATCATTCTTAAGTGTAACGCAAAGCCCGCCCTGGCCCATATTCTCCGTGTGCGCCAGCAAAGCTTCCTGAGACCCATCGGAGGTGGTGATCTTGACCATGCACGGATAGATAACCCTGGGGAATTTCCTGCGGTCTATTCCTTCCCAAGACATATAGCCTCCTCCATTTGGACCCCGCCGCTTGGGCCATCAGCCCGGCGGGGTTTATTCCTTATGTGCCATTTGCAGACGGGTAATTGCCTTAGATCTACCTGTTTTAGCATCTACATTAATGATCACGCCATGGACCGTTCCCGGCGATTGAGCCACTTCAAATTTATGCGGCATGCTGGTCAAAAAACGGGTAATGATCTTACGTTTATCCTGACCGATCACTGAATCATACGGGCCGCTCATGCCAAGGTCCGTGATGTACGCTGTTCCTTGAGGTAAAATTTTTTCATCAGCTGTCTGGATGTGCGTATGGGTGCCGTATACCAGCGAAACCTTCCCGTCGGCAAAATGCCCCATGGCCACCTTCTCGCTGGTTGTCTCTGCATGCATATCAACAATGATCACAGATACCTGATCTTTGATCTGTGCCAGAACGCCTTCCAATGTAAGAAATGGGCAAAGGACATTATAACGCATAAAGGTGCGGCCCAACAGGTTTATTACCCCCACCTTGATCCCGTTCGAGGCATTCACCACCGTCCATCCAAAACCCGGAACCCCTTCGGGAAAATTAGCCGGACGTATGATCTTCTGTTGATTCTCCTGCAAATAAGGATAAATATCCGGTTTGTCCCAGACATGATCTCCCATGGTCATCACATCCACTCCAAAACTTAAGATCTCGTCAGCGTTCTTAGGAATAAGCCCACAACCGCCGGAGGCATTCTCTGCATTGGCAATGACAAAGTCTATTGCATGCTCTTTTTTTATTTTAGGCAAGGCATAAGCCACTGCCTCACGCCCAGGACGCCCGACGATATCCCCAAGGCACAATATATTCATTCTTCTGCTTCCTTACTTAGCGTATTCAATAGCCCTGATTTCACGTACAACCATGACCTTGATATGTCCTGGGTATTCCATCTCTTCTTCAATTTTCTTGCGAATGTCCCGCGCCATGATCACTGCCTCATCATCGTTGACCTTCTCAGGAGTTACTACAACCCTGATCTCGCGGCCCGCCTGCAATGCATATGATTTCTCAACACCCTTAAAGGAGTTGGAGATTTTTTTCCAAATTCTCAAGGCGTTTAATATACGTTTCCATGCTTTCTGCACGGGCACCAGGACGCGCTGCACTGATCGCATCCGCGGCAGAAACTAAAATACCATAGACCGTGTTCATCTCGACTTCACCATGATGGCTTTCGACGGCATACGCCACTTCTTCAGATTCGCCGTATTTACGTGAAAGGCGTGCACCAACAATGGCGTGGGTGCCCTCTTCCACGTCAGAAGAAACAACCTTGCCGATATCATGCAATAATCCTGCGCGCTTGGCGATCTTGACATCAACACCCATCTGATGCGCCATAATGCCCATGAGCTTTGACACCTCGATCGAGTGATTCAAACCATTCTGCCCAAAAGAGGTGCGGTAGCGCAAACGTCCCACCAACTTAATAAGTTCCGGATGCATGCCGTGGATCCCAAGTTCTATGGTCGCACGCTCTCCATCTTCTTTGATCTTCTTCTCAAGCTCTGCCTTGGCCTTTTCTACAACTTCCTCGATACGGCCAGGATGGATACGGCCGTCGACAATGAGCTGTTCCAGGGCCATACGCGCCACTTCACGGCGCGCCATATCAAAACCTGAAATAGTCACCGCTTCCGGTGTATCGTCGATAATAATATCAACACCGGTAGCCTGCTCCAGTGTACGGATGTTGCGACCTTCACGGCCAATGATACGGCCTTTCATTTCATCTGAAGGTAAGGGCACAACTGAAATAGTTGTTTCAGCCGTATGGTCTGAGGCGCAGCGTTGAATGGCCGTACTGATGATCTCGCGTGCTTTTTTATCAGCTGTTTCCTTGATCTCTTCATTCATATGGCGCAAGCGCATGGCTTTTTCGTTAAGCAATTCTTCTTCAAGACGGCGCAAAAGGATCTGTTTGGCTTCTTCTGCGGTTAAATTCGCGATCGTATGCAGGCGCTCTTTCTCCTGGGCCAGGACCTTGCTTAATTCTTCATCTTTTTGTTTGATACTCGCTTCGCTGCGGGCCAATCCCTCTAAACGGGCAGTCAGGTCTTTGTCTTTTTTATCTAAAAGATCGGCACGTTTGTCCACATTTTCTTCACGCTGCAAAACCCGCTTTTCCATGCTGCTTAATTCATCGCGGCGTTCCTTGGTCTCCTTCTCAAAATCCTGGCGCATTTTCAAAAGAAGGTCTTTGGCATGAAGCTCCGCTTCCTTGCGGATCGTTTCAGCTTCGCGACGGGCTAGGTCCTTTATCCCTCCGGCATCCTTATTGGCTTGATCTGCACGTTGACGGCCTAAGATGCGATTGAGAAAAAATCCTACAATGATGCAGACAATGGCACCAAAAACAAAAATAAGTGCCTGGCCTAATGTATTGCTTTCCATGGTAACTCCTTCTGGACTCCGCCGTATTGTCAATAACGACAGGCGGAGCTTATTTTTATCCCCCTACGGGATGTATAAAAATTAAGAATCTGTTTTAAAACTACCCTGTGATGATCTGATGAAGGCGCATATCATGCGCTTCGGTAGGAAGGCTTTCGGTAAGTTGAAAATCAAAGGCAAGGCCAACAGTAGTTACAGTCTTCGGAAGTGTATTCAAAAAACGATCGTAATAACCCGCTCCACGGCCCAGGCGATTGTGCTGCTTATCAAATGCCAGGCCAGGAACGATCACCGCGTCGATATCCTTCAAAGCAAGCTGCTTATCTGGATCAAAATGCGGTTCGGCAATACCATATGTGCCCTTATGTACATCTTCCATAGATGAAATTAATGTAGGAATCAATTCCCTTTGATGGTGTTCAACAATGGGTAATGCTACCCGTTTTCCCAAAAAAATTGCCTTCTTGATCATCAACAAAGTATCCACCTCGCCTGGCATGGATGCATAAAATAGAATGCTGCGTGCTTCCTGAATGGCTGGCAATTCCCAAAATTGCTCAGCAATAAGAGAGCTTTTGCGCAAACACTCAATCTCACTCTGCCCTTTAAGGAGCTTTAAATAATACGTTCTTAAAGAGCCTTTATCCTTCATGTTCGCCTATATTATCATTTTTTCTTTAACTTGTCCATTCTCTCTTTGATCTTGGCTTCATAGCCCTGCAGGGTAGGATGATAGTAAACCGCATCATGCGGCATATACTCCTGCTCCACATAATGTTGCGGATAATCATGCGCATATTTATACCCCTCCCCATGGCCAAGTTTGCTCGCACCCTTGTAATGGCCGTCTTTAAGATGAATGGGGACGCCTTGAGTACGTCTTTCTTTCACATCAGCCAATGCCTGATCAATGGCTAGATAAACAGCATTGGATTTAGGGGCGCACGCCACATATACTGCTGCTTGCGCCAAAATGATCCGGGCTTCAGGTAGTCCAATAAATTCTGCCGATTGAAATGCCGCATTCGCAAGGACCAGTGCCTGCGGATCAGCATTACCTACATCTTCCGATGCGCAGATCACGATACGCCGTGCAATAAACCGCGGGTCTTCCCCGGCATAGATCATTTTAGCCATCCAGTAAAGAGCTGCATCCGGATCAGAACCACGCATGGATTTAATAAACGCTGAGATGGTGTCGTAGTGAGCGTCCCCATCGCCGTCATAATTCACCTGTTTTTTCTGGATGGATTCTTCTGCTATCGGCTTTGTAATGTGGATCTTTCCATCTTTGGCTTTAGGGGTGGTCAAAAACTGCCACTTCCAGGGCATTAAGCACCTTACGGCCATCGCCATCGCTGATCGTCGACAAGAATTCCAACGCATCTTCATCTGCCTTGATAGCTAAACTGCCCAGTCCCCGTTCTTTATCTGCAAGGGCACGGCGCATTAAAGCCATTAAATCCTCGGGCAATAACGGATACAATTCAAAAATCAATGAACGTGACAATAAAGGACTGACCAAAGCAAAAAAAGGATTAAAGACCGTTGCACCGATCAGAATAATATTACCTTCTTCAATGTCCGGCATTAAAACATCTTGCTGGGCTTTATTAAAACGATGGATCTCATCGATAAAAAGGATGGTCTTGCGGCCAGAAGTGCTCCGGCGATGCTGTGCCCCTGCAATGATCTTGCGCATCTCATCAACATTGGAGGCAACCGCATTGATTCTCTCAAAATGTGACTGTGTTTTTTTGGCTGATGCATAAGGCCAGTGTTGTCTTTCCAACACCGGGAGGGCCATAAAGAATGAGCGACGAGATCCTGTCTGCTTCTATCGCCCGGGTGAGCAATTTCCCTTCGCCTAAAATATGCTTCTGCCCCACATATTCTTCCACAGAACGCGGGCGCATGCGGGCACTCAAAGGAGAATCCGCAGGAACAACTTTTTCATCGGGAGTAAATAGATTGGTAGACATGGGAAACCTGCAATATAAAAACCCCGCCTCTGCCGTTGAATCTGGTGTAAATGAGAACCATCATTCTCAAGTGGGTGCCAGTGTGAGGCCGCCAAAGGCGCGCCAACAGATTACTAGCTCCCGTAGTATTGTTTTGTGGTTCAATACATCCGAGATCCTGTCGAACAGCGCAGGGTAATGCTAATTATAGCACTAAAGAATTTTTATGCAAGACACCCCAACGTGACATCCCGCATAGAAATGAATAGGTATTATATATTTTCGGCACGGAATATTTTCGCCGTCTGCTTCGGTTTACAACAAAAATGTTCTAAAGATTCTCTTTATTTGGAACATTTTTTGTCGTAAATCCTCGCAGACTTTTGGCGAAAAATTCCTGATTGTGCCGAAAATATATAATACCTATTCATTTCAAACGCACTGTAATCGATACATACGTACATTGTAAGGAAGAAATTAGTTCTTTTTTGCGACTTGGAGGTTTTAGCCTAAAAATGTATGCTGGCGAGGGAATTTAAGACTTCAGTCTTAAATGGTCAAACTTGTTTGAGCCGGAAGCTTCCAGAGAAGCTGCAGGCGAGTTGTTTGACCACCGAGTCAGCATACATTTTTAGGCGTTAATAAACCGACTTTAGGAGCAAAAAAGAACTAATTTCTTCCTTACAATGTGTCTAACGACGGATAGCGCTTAAATCTTGGATGAGTGACTGGAGGATGCGTTCGTGGATGGTGGTGACTTCTTCTTCGCGTAGCGTTCTGGCGTTTGATTGGTATTGGCAGGAGAATACCAGGCCTTTGTATCCGGACTGGATCTTATCCCCGAGATATTGTTCAATGAATTGCACTGATTTTAGAATGTCCCCGCCCTGCTTCACACATATCTCTTCGATCTTGGCGTAAGGGATTTCCTTTTTAACAGCCAAGGAAACGTCACGCACAATGGCCGGGAATTCAGAAATGGGTTGGTATTTCAATGCTTTAGATGGCAATGCTAATATCTCTTCCAGGTGAAGGCCTGCAAAATAAACGTCCTGATTTTTAATGTCCCAATTATTTAAAACCTTTTTATCGATCTTGCCCATAGTGCCGACTAATTTTCCATTAATAAGGATCGTCGCCGCACAGGCTTGATCATAAGAAGCCCGTTCGGTCGGGCCATACGTCGGGTTAACGCCAAAGGATTGGCAAATACGGCCTACCAGCCCTTTAATATCAAAGATCTCAACGGCTTCTTTTTTAGAAGAGCGCCAATCATGCGTACGGCGGCCGGTCAGCAGAATGCCTACGCTCTCTTTTTCTCCGTCAATAAAATATCTTTTGCCGATCTCAAAAAAACGCAGGTCTTTTTGCCCGCGATTGATATTCGTCAGCGCCACCTGCAGCATGGACGGCAGAAGGCTTGGACGCATCAACTCCTGCTCTTGATTAAGCGGATTATAAATACGCACTGGCTTAAGATCTGCCATGTTGGTTTTAGTAAGTGATCTACTGCTGATCATATTGTGCGTGATGATCTCGTCAATGCCGCCTGCGGTCAAAATTCGACGGACCTTATCCTTGATCTCGCGAGGCCTTTTATCGACGGCAATATTAGTTGTTTTGATCAACGGCAGCTTAGAAGGCAGGTGATTAAACCCTATCATGCGGGCGATCTCTTCGATCACGTCTACATCTTGTCCAATATCTGCGCGATTATTGGGAGGTGTTACCGTCAAAATTTCTCCCTTAGCCGTGACGGTAAACCCTAATCTTGCCAGCCATGCTTTAACCTTAGGAGCGGTTACTTCAACACCCAACAGTGATTCTATAGCAGCAATCGTGACCTTTATCTTGGTGACAATTTTTTTAGATCTTACAGAAACTTCCTCACGTCCGGATAAACGGCCGCCTGTTAATTGCAGCAATAGATCGATCGCCCGATCAGATCCGGTCAAAACACCTTCAAAATTTACGTTTCGTTCAAAACGGTATGAGGAATCACTGCGAAGGCCAAGGCTGCGGCAAGCCCGTCGGATAAGCCCCATATCAAAATGCGCGCTTTCCAATAAAATATTTTTAGTCTCTGATGTTATCTCTGTTCCCTTGCCACCCATAATGCCTGCAATGGCCACCGGCTTTTCGCTATCCGCGATCACTAGGATAGCCGGATCAAGCTTACGTTCAACACCATCGAGGGTCACAATGCTTTCCCCTGCCTTAGCCCTGCGCACAATGATCTTGCCTCCGGCTAATTTATCATGATCAAACGCATGCAGAGGTTGTCCTGTTTCCATCAAAACAAAGTTGGTGATGTCGACGGCATTGTTGATCGCATTAATGCCTAAAGAATTCAAACGCATCTTCATGGCTGCTGGAGAATCGCTGATCTTTACGTCCCTGATCAATGTTCCGATATACCGGCTGCAGTCTTTTTTGTTTTCAATGTGGATGAGTTTTTTTAAGGAGGATGTTTTAACACTCTTTACTTTAGGGCCCTTGACCGTCTTTCCCGTGATCGCACCAATTTCCCGGGCCAGCCCTAAAATATTCAAACAATCCGGACGATTGGGCGTGATCTCGATCTCCAAAACAGTATCCACGCCATTGATCTCAACAGACTCAACTTCCAACCCTGCCATGGTCAGGCGCTCCACAAGATCGTCGGTGGATAGCTTTGGGTCAATATAATCTTTTAGCCAGGTTAAGGATAATTTCATAGAATTAAAACTGTTTCAAAAACCGCACATCATTTTCATAAAAAAAACGTATATCATTAATGCCATATTTAAGCATCGCCATACGCTCAACGCCCATCCCAAAAGCGAATCCTTTGTATTTTCCCTTAGGGTATCCGACCGCTTCAAACACTTTGGGATTGATCATGCCGCAGCCTAAGATCTCAAGCCACTTCTTACGCTGAATGCCAAGTATCTCGGCATTGATATCAACTTCCGCCGAGGGCTCGGTAAATGGAAAAAAGTGCGGGCGAAAACGCATCACAACCTTGGGGCCAAAAAACCTTCTGCAAAATTCTGTGAGCAGACCTTTAAGCTCGGAGAACTGGACATTCTCATCCACCAAAAGGCCTTCAACCTGATGGAACATGAATGAATGGCTGGCGTCCACCGCATCAGGACGGTACACGCGGCCAGGCACGATCACCGCCATCGGAGGTTTGTTTTGTTTCATGATGCGCACTTGTCCAGGCGATGTGTGACTGCGCAATAAAAGGCGGCGTCCACGGGCAGCTGGGTCTTCGGCATCCAGATAAAAAGTGTCAAAAGCATCGCGGGAAGGATGATCGATCGGAATATTCAACCCCGTGAAATTATGGAATTCTGTTTCTATCTCCGGCGTCTCCACCGTCACAAAACCCATTTGTTCAAAAACTGCAATGATCTCCTGCATGGTTTGGGTCAGGATATGTGTATGCCCCAGAGCCTCGCCAGTACCAGGCAACGAAATATCAATACGCTCTTCCTGGGCTTTAGTAGACGATGTAGTAGCAGATTTTTCTGCGATCAGCTGCTCAACAAGGCTTCGCAGATCATTAGCACCTTTACCGATAGCTGCCTTGTCAGCAGCGTCAGCTGTACCTAATGAAGCAAAGACAGCAGCGACGACGCCTTTCTTGCCTAAATACTTAAGGCGAAAGGATTCCAGCGCCTGCGGGCTGTCGATCGCCTGGGCTTCATTTTTAACCTGATCATGGATATCTTGAAAATTCCACTGCATCGAAATTACCTTAATAAAAATGCCCCGCCTTTTGAGCGGGGCATGAGAACATATGAAAATATTCCCGCGTTTACGCCTTCGTAACTGTCTTTTTAACGGCTACTTTGGGTTTCAACTTTTTAGCCTGCTCGATCAATTGATTGAAAATTTCAGGCTCCGTTACTGCTAATTCTGCAAGCACCTTACGGTCAAGCGTGATCTGAGCAGCTTTAAGCCCGCTCACGAAACGGCTGTACGTGATGCCCGATTCGCGGCAAGCTGCATTTAAACGGATGATCCAAAGGCTTCGATACTCGCTCTTTTTCTTTTTGCGGTCAAAATAAGCATACTGGCGTGAACCGATCAATGACTTGATGGCTTCTTTATAACGTTTGCTGCGGTCGCCAAATTGGCCCTTGGCTTCTTTTAAAGCGCGTTTCTTACGCTTATGGGAATATACGTTTGTTTTAATTCGTACCATACGGCAACACCTTCCTTATACGCTTGGCGTCTGTCGCTGATATATATAGCCGCTATGGCGCAACTGACGTTTTGCTTTTCTTGTTTTTTTTACCTAAAATATGCTGACGGCCGGCATTGCGTTTTTTCAACAGACCACTCTTGGTCATACGCAAACGCTTGGACGCTGCTTTTTTGGTTTTTAATTTTAATTTTTTAACCTTTTTAGCCATATCCTTACCTTGAATCCTTCCTTAAAATATTACTTTTATGCTCCGTGTTATTTATCCGACTTTGGCGACAGCACCATGGAAACGATACGTCCCTCAGCCATGGGTGACTTTTCAACTACCGCGTACTGAGCGGTCGCAGCCACCACTTTTTCCAAAACCGCTTTCCATTGTTCCCGAAAGCTCATTTCCCTGCCCTGAAACATCATGTTGATCTTTACTTTGTCTTTCTTACTTAAAAAGGCAATGGCCTGGCGCATTTTTTGTTTCCAGGTCATGATCATCAATATGCGGCTTGATGCGGATCTGTTTTAAGTGCGTCACGTGCTGATGCTTCTTGACCTTGCGCTCTTTTTTCTGTTGATCATATTTATACTTACTAAAATCTATGATCCGGCATACCGGCGGAACAGCGGTCGGGGCAACCTCAATAAGATCAAGTCCATACTCAGTAGCCAGCTCTAAAGCCCTGATGATAGTGACCACTCCTAATTGTTCAGAATTAGGCCCGATGACCCTGACTTCTTTGGAACGAATTTGATTGTTGATCCGTATATTCTTTAAAATAGTTAATCCTCCTAAATAGGTGGTTCAAGGTGTTCTATTATCCCTGAATTTTATTTCTTGTCAATAATCTGCTGCTTAAGTCGCCCAATTAAGGCGTCCACGCTCATGGCACCTAAATCAGTCCCGTTCTGCAAACGTACAGATACCTGTGATGACTGTGCTTCCTTATCGCCGATGATGATCTGATACGGGACCTTTTTAACTGACGCTTCACGGATACGTTTGGATAAAGATTCATTGCGATCATCGACGGTAACTCTAATATCTGATTGCTGTAATGCTGCCTTCACCTGCATGGCAAAACCTTGATGCTCCTCCTTAAGGGGAATGATCGCCACTTGATTCGGCGCCAGCCACAAAGGAAAATTCCCCGCATAATGCTCGATCAGGGTACCGATGAATCTCTCCAAACTTCCTAAGATAGCCCTGTGCACCATGACCGGTTGGGCTTGAGCGCCGTTTTCATCGACATAATTAAGTTCAAACCGCTCGGGTAAAAAGAAATCGCACTGGATCGTTCCGCACTGCCATTGACGGCCGATAGCATCTTTTAATTTAATATCTATCTTGGGGCCATAGAAAGCACCGTCGCCTTCATTGATATCATATTTTAAACCTTTAGTACCCAGCGCATCTTTCAGGGCTGCGGTTGCACGGTCCCAATTAGCAATGGTCCCCATGAATTTTTCAGGACGGGTGGAGAGCTCAATATGCAGATCGTGAAAACCAAAATCATTCATCGTGTCAAAAACGAAATCAATAACATCAATGACTTCATTCTTGATCTGTTCAGGACGCAAGAAAATGTGCGCATCATCCTGGGTAAATCCGCGCACGCGTAAAAGCCCGTGTAAAACCCCTGCTTTTTCCTGACGGTAAACCGTACCTAATTCAAAATACCGTATAGGCAAATCGCGGTAGGAACGTGTTTGGGATTTGTAAATAAGCATGTGCCCCGGGCAATTCATGGGCTTGACCGCATAATCCTCGTCATCCACTTTAAAATAATACATGTTCTCGCGGTAATTCTCGGCATGGCCCGAAATTTCCCAAAGCTTGCCTTTTAAAATATTAGGCGTCATCACCAAATGATACCCGCGTTTCAAATGCTGGGTTTTAATATAGTCTTCAATGACCTTGCGAAGCATCGCCCCATTGGGATGATAAAAAACAAGGCCGGCACCGGCGGTTTCGTGATAAATATGAAAAAGATCGAGCTGTGTGGCTATTTTACGGTGATCACGCTTGGAAGCTTCCTCAAGCATTTTTAAATATTCATCGAGTTCTTTTTGTGTAAAAAAAGCTGTCCCATAGATACGCTGCAGCATGGGCCTTTTTTCATCCCCGCGCCAATACGCTCCGGCCACGGACAAAAGTTTGATCCCTTTGATCAATCCTGTCGAAGCCACATGCGGGCCTTTGCAAAGATCTAGAAATTCATCGCCAGTCTTGAAAATAGAAACTTCGCTGTCCGGCAAATTTTCAATGAGCTCAACTTTGTAATCTTCTTTAATCGACGAGAAAAGCTTGATAGCATCTTCCCTCTTCATGGAAGATTGGGTCAACGGCAAATTCTTATTAATGATACGGTACATGCCTTTTTCGATCTTACGCAGATCTTCGTCGGTGAAAGGCTCTTTTTTATCGAAATCGTAATAAAATCCATTGTCAATGGCAGGCCCGATCGTGACCTTGACATCCGGCCACAATTCTTTGACCGCCTGGGCCAAAACGTGGGATGCCGTATGCCGCAATTTATCTATATCTCTGCTGTAATCCATGGACTCCTGATAAAAATATGGTGGACCCGACAAGACTCGAACTTGTGGCCTTTTCCATGTCAAGGAAACGCTCTAACCAACTGAGCTACGGGTCCATCTTGAATACTAGTGGGCGGGGAGGGAATTGAACCCTCACGACCTTACGGCCATAGGATTTTAAGTCCTACGTGTATACCAATTCCACCACCCGCCCAAGAAACGACACTTCAAATGGAGCTCAACTATTTTATGGAGGCGTGGGGCGGAATCGAACCGCCGAATAGAGGTTTTGCAGACCTCTGCCTTACCACTTGGCTACCACGCCGTCGTTGACTACACCATCATGCTTTTAAAACAGCTTTTACGATCTGTTCGACTTCCGCCAAGTGGCCGACACCAACAACACCACACGCTAATTTACCTTTGACAGGTTCAATGAATTTAAACCCGTGCTTCTTTAATTTAGAACAATTTTCCTGGACGATCCCGTTGGCGTACATCTCGTCATTCATCGCCGGTGCTATAAAAACAGGGGCCTTGCTGGTGATGGCAAAGGTGGTCAATAGATCATCCGCCATGCCATTCGCCAATTTCCCTATGACATTGGCCGTCGCTGGTGCTATAAGGAATACGTCCGCTGTGCGTGCCAGTTCAATATGCGCCATCCGCCAGGAATCTTTATCAAACATGTCCGTGTGCACATTCTTTCCGGACAAAGAAGAAAGTGTCAGGGGTGTTATAAATTGCGCCGCTTCCCTGGTCATGATCACTGTCACGTCACAATGATCGTCCTGCAGGCGGCGGATAATATCGCCTGCTTTATATGCCGCAATGCTGCCGCAAACACCTAAAACAATATGTTTGTTTTTAGGACTTGGCATTCTTCTTGTTTTTTCCTTCATGGTAAGCAGTAAAGATGTCCCCGCCTTTTTCAATGACTTTTCCGGCACGGATCTCATCTAAGGCTGTCGTCGCTAATTTTTGATCATTGGGCACATCTACCAACTTAACGCCCGTGGTAGCCAACTCGGTGGCGCGCATGGAAGCCAAACGTACCAAACGATAAACACTCATGCTTGCCTTAGGCAATAATTCTTCGAGCGGCTGATAAGCCATACGCATATTCCCTCCTGTTTTGAAACATGAAAATGAAGACAGGCATACCCTCCCCATCTTGTTGAGAAAACCACTTTTATAACATATTCAAGGGAAGATGTCAAACAATCCCTTAGTCGACAATCGCACTAGAGGATGGGGTTCACAGCAGTTCCTGGCAGACAATTTTTTGCAGGGATCCTAAGGCCTTCTTTAGATCTGCATTAACGATCACATGATCATAGGACTTGGCTTCTTTTAATTCCTCACGGGCGACTTTTAAACGCAGTGCCAGGCTCTCCTGGCTTTCAGAACCCCTTGCTTTAAGCCTGGCTTCCAGGACTTTCATTGAGGGCGCTTTGATAAATATTTTCAAGGCTTGCGGGAATTCTTCGGCAACGGTCCTTGCCCCTTTGACATCAATGCATAAAAGGACATTAATGCCTTTTTTAAGAAGATTAAGGGCCTGCGTCTTGGGCGTTCCGTAATATTGATCAAAGACTTTTTCCCACTCTAAAAAATAGCCTTTTCTGATCCTCTCTTCAAACACCTTTGCGTTCAAGAACAAATAGTCCCGTCCCTGGCGCTCCCCCGGCCTTTTATGGCGGGTGGTTGCGGAAATGGACTTAACTAGTTTGCCTTTTAATAGGGGATTTACCAGCAGTGCTTTGTGCAGCGTTGTCTTGCCGCAGCCTGAAGGGCCGGAAATAATAACGATCTTCGCCTTGAGGGAAGAGGATCTCTTATTCGACATTGTTGGACTGCTCACGGATCTTTTCAACCTTACTTTTAATGGCGATCACCGCCGCAGCAACTTCCTTGTCCTGGACCTTGGAGCCGATGGTATTTGTTTCTCTTTGCATTTCCTGGGCGATAAAATCAAGTTTTTTACCGGCACCCTCGGCTTGCTTTAAAAGCTGTTTAGCCTCATCAATATAGTGCGCCAATCGAGCTATCTCTTCGTGAATATCATTGCTTTTCTGATAAGAAGAAAATTCATCCGATGTCATCTTGGCTTTACTGTCTTTTAAAAGAGCACTTGTACGGTTTTTGATAAGGCTGATCTGCAAAAGCATGCGTTTGAGCAAACCATTGATATCTGCACTCAATGCCTTCCCTTCCCGACGACGCATGACCACAACACCCGTCACTGCTTTCTGCAAAGATCTTTCCAACACCGGCCAAAGGTCCGCTGCCTGCACAAAAACTTCCTTGGCCTCAACAACACCTGGCAGGCGCATGATATCAGCGACGGTAATATCATTCTTGATGTGATGCTTTGCTCCGAGGTTCTTGGCAAAATCCAGGTAACGTTTGACGGCTTCCTGGTTTAATATGATATTCGTATGCGGCCTGTCCGTGATCTTAACGGATACGGTGACCCGCCCGCGCTTGATCTGGCTGGCCACGATCTTCTGTATCTTGTCTTCCAGCGACGAGAACCCTACCGGAAGATAAAAAGCCAGGTCTAAATAACGATGGTTGACCGTCTTGACCTCAACGATGCCTTTAATTTTTCCGAAAGTAATTTCGCAAGCTCCAAAACCTGTCATTCCTGTTATCATAAAACCTCTTGTCTAAAATATTATTTTAACAATTCACTTTTCTTGAACCACAATGTTATTTCCCGCTGGGCCTCTTTGGTATCCGAAGACACATGCACTAAATTCTCAAAAACCCCCTTGGTAGTTACCCGTCCAAATTTACCCCGCACGGATTTTGGATTGGCCTCTTCCGGATTGGTTGCACCGGCAAGCTTTCTGCATTTTGCTACCGCGCCTTGCCCGGTAAACACCATCGCAACGACGGGGCTGCCTCCATGCAATTCTCCCATCAAATACCTGACAATTTCTTTAAAGAAAAACTGCTCCCTAAGATGCCCGTAGTGGGCACGTGCCAGCTTCGATGAAACCTGCACTAGTTTCATCCCTGTCAATCTTAGATCACCGGCTAAAAATATGCTGATCACCTCGCCGGCAATTGCTTTTTGCATTCCGTCGGGCTTGATCAGAACTAATACTGATTGCGGGCTCATTTACGCAGGATCCCCAATATACGGTCTAGGTCATCAAGCGTATAGTACTCAATGACCATCTTGCCTTTGCCTTTTTTGTCCTCGACAAAAACCTTTGTCC
>Ga0206909_1091_pt1 | contig 18572 bp, 16 predicted proteins | sample Alteio_BWOrgHeat_76_FD_152943 | JGI IMG/M metagenome (GOLD analysis project Ga0206909, IMG submission 152943) | Enriched cells from forest soil in Barre Woods Harvard Forest LTER site, Petersham, Massachusetts, United States -... | ecosystem: Environmental > Terrestrial > Soil > Temperate forest >...
AGCTGCCAAACGAAAATTATCAAGTATCGAAAGATCAGGTGCAGTGCCATTATAAGGATTTTGAAAAACACGCGCCAACCACCGACTGCGTTGATGTTCAGCAAATTTCGTCACATCAGTTTCCTCAATTTTTATACTGCCGCTGCTGCACATTTCGCTGCCCGAAACAATATTCAGTAAAGTGGTTTTGCCGCTTCCGTTCGATCCGATCATCACCACAAAATCATGTTCATTTATCTGCACAGAAACATCCTGCAACGCATTTATTTCGTTCACTTTTCCTTTGTTGAAGACCTTTGTGATATGTTGCAGTGAGATCATTTTTAGATTTTATTTTTATGAGCCAAACTGAAGTGCTGCCATTAAACTTTAGTGGCGTTGGCACCGTTGAAATGTTGTAATGGTATTGGGCAAAGACGTTTTGCTGTTTTTTGTTTTGCTGTTTCCTGATTTTGAATAGCTCCTTCATTTGGCAATCTGCTAATTCGCTAATTTTCGCAACCTCGGCAACGCCACGATCACCAACACAAATAACGCCGTTATCAACTTCAAAAAATTTGGATCAATGCCAAGCGAAAGTGAAATTGCAAGCACCATATGAAAAACGAAACTTCCCGCAACAACCAGCAAAACCTGCACTGTGATTGAGTTTACACGAAACCATGTTTTCAACGCGTCAGCAATTAATACAGAACCTAAACCCGTGATCACAATACCGATGCCCATATTGATGTCAGTAAATCCCTGGTATTGCGCCACCAAAAAACCACTCAATGCAGTCAGTGCATTTGCAATTGCCAAACCAATAATTTTCATTTTATCATTATTGATTCCGAGCGGTCTTGTCATTGTTGCGCTGTTTCCGGTTGCGCGCATCGCAATGCCGAAATCGGTTTTCAATAAATAAGACAACAATATTATCAGCACAATAATTATTACAACAGCAATAAAAACATCGTTATAAATTTCATTGCCAAACAAAGAAAATTTATTGAAGATTGTGCTGATATTTATCAATGGCACATTCGATCTTCCGAGAATAATTAAATTCACAGAATACAAACCTGTCATCACCAAAATGCCGGCAAGCAATGCATCAATTTTCAATTTTGTATGAATCAATCCTGTGCAGATTCCCGCAAGTGCGCCGCCGATCATACTTACCGGAAGCACCGCAAACACAGGCCAGCCTTGCGTTAGAAGCACTGCAGTAATTGTTGCACCAAGTGTATAACTTCCATCAGTTGTAATGTCAGGGATGTTGAAAATTTTCATGGAAATAAAAATGCCCATCGACATTGCACCAAGGCAAAGTGAAAGTTGGAGAGCTGATAAATAGAATTCCATATTGAAAAGTAATCAGAAATAAGATGTCGGCAATCGATGAAATAAAAATTATGATGATCAATATTCATCAAGTCAACTTTTCAACTAATCAACCTTTTCAAAATCCGCAGGAATACTCAATCCAAATTTTTTCGCGGCATCCGCATTATAAACACGTTTGCGCACATTCACCATTTGCCACTGCAAACCTGCAGTTGATCTTGTTTTTAAAAATTGTGCAGCCTGCTCTCCCGCCTGAAATCCCCATTGATAAATATCTGCGCCATACGCAGCAACAGCGCCGCGCGACACAAGCCCTGCTTCACTTGTAAACACAGGCACATTGGCTTTGTTGCAGGAATTTACAATCGTTTCAAAAGAAGAAAAAACGGTGTTGTCAGGATTTGCAAAAAATGCATCAAGGTTTTTTGAAAGCAAAGAATTTGTCACGAGCAAAACATCTGCAGAACTATTGACCGGCAATGAAACGAGGTTGATATTATTTACCTCTGCGAGTTGTTTTATTCTCGCAATCGCTTCAACAGACTGCGGTTCTGATTGGTTGAAGATCATGCCCACATTGAGTTTGCCTGATCTTGGTTTTACAATTTTTGCCATCAATAAAAATGAAGTGTCGATGTAATCGAGATTGTCTGCGGCTCCGAATAGATTTTTCGGGGCGCTGCCATCAGGCTCTGTTACTTTCATTAATGCAGGCGTTGGCGAAACCATCATGAACACAGGAATTGTTTTTGTATTTTGTAAAGCTGTGATGGTGGACAAAGAAGGATTGGCAGCGATCAGTGAAACATTTTCACTGATAAAATATTTGATGATCTGCGTCAGCGTCGGAATATTTCCCTGCGCATTCCTGTAAATGATCTTCACAGTTCCGTTCTTTTCATCAAACCCATTTTTTTGCAATGCATCAACAAAACCTTGTTTTGCCTGCTCGATGGTATTGTCTTCAAAGGCGTCTGCGAAGCCCACCACAGGCAAATTTGAGGGAGTTTGTCTGCATGCGAAACAAAGCACACTCAGCAATATGAAGAATGATCTTTTCAATTGATGTCGTTTAAAATTTTAATAATGTCATACCATGAAAAAATAAAATACCTGGAAAAAGAACATAAAAATATTCACGCCATTTATCCATAAAGGTATAATGCCGTTAACACGTTTTATCATTAAAAGTGACAAAGTAAAAATCGCCGCAAAATTAAGTATGGGCGACATAAACCATCCTGCAATGATCAGGAACCCGGAGACAAATTGCGGAGGTTGAAAACCTGTGTACCGCATTAAAAGACATGCAATGAAAAACAGGTTGCAAAGAAATGCCACTTTAGAAAGAAATGCAGGCCACTTATAATTCATCAATAAAAATAGCAGATAAAACCAAATGAAGAAAACATGATGCAATAAATTTATCAATTGGCAATTCTTTTGCCCATCTATCTTTTGCCGTTTTCAACAGTTCATGTAGGTTTGCGGAGCTTAAACAAAACGCATGAAAAAAATTTCGTTTAAAACATTCCTGCCGCACATCATTGCAATTGCCGTATTCCTTGTGGTCACTTTATTTTATTGCAGCCCGGCATTGCAGGGAAAAGTGTTGCAGCAGAACGATGTCATTCACTGGAAAGCAATGGCGCAGCAGATTCAGACGTATAAGGATACGCACGGCCATTTTCCGTTGTGGACAAACAGTATGTTTGGCGGAATGCCGGCTTTCCAGATCGCGATCGAACCGCCGAATGTTTTTACCGTTGGATATTTTCATTCATTGTTCACTTTATTCCTGCCGCATCCTTTCGACTTTTTCTTTTTGATGTGTATTTCATTTTATTTTCTCAGCCAGGTTTTCAGGATCGATTACCGCATCGGCATTTTAGCGGGCATCGCTTATGCGTATGCATCTTTCAGCCCTATTCTTGTAAGTGCGGGACACGATACGCAGGTGCTCACCATGGGTTATATGCCGTTTTTATTGGGTGCATTTTTTCTTGTCTTTCAAAAAAAATACTGGCTTGGCGGCGCGTTGTCCGTGCTGTTCACAAGCCTTTTGATAACGATGAATCATCCGCAGGAAACGTATTATTTTCTGCTGGTCACAATTTGCCTTGTCATCACTTATATCATTTTATGGATAAGGCAGAAAGAGTATAAACACATGATCATTTCGTTGAGCATACTTGCAGTTGCAGGAGTGTTCGGCGTTGCAAATAATATGGTGACACTTGCCACCACTTATGATTATTCAAAAGCGACCATGCGAAATGGTGTGCTTAATCTTGACAGCACATCATCAGCTAAAACTGCGAACGCAACAACCGGTTTACCGATCGATTATGCTTTTCAATGGAGCTTTCTGCCATCAGAAGTCTTCACTGTTCTGGTTCCTGACATTTATGGCGGAGCAAGCCGTGGCCCTGAGTTTGGCGCTGATTCACATCTTGCAAAACTTGCTGTTGAAAAAGGCGTTGGTGATGACCAGGCTGCAGAATTCGCTTCAAACATGCCTGCTTATTGGGGTTCGCAGCCTTTTACTTCTGGCCCGGTTTATCTCGGCGCAATCATTTGTCTTTTATTTGTATTTGGATTGATCTATTTAAAAACGCCCGACCGCTGGTGGATATTGGCTGCGTGCATTTTCACCATCATGATGAGTTGGGGTAAAAATTTCGCAGCATTCAATGATTTTCTTTTCTATCATTTGCCGATGTATAATAAATTTCGCGTGCCTACAATGGCATTGGGCATTACGCAGTTATTATTCCCGCTGCTTGGCATGCTTGCATTGAATCAATTTATTTTTATTGAAAAAGACAAAACATTTGCCTGGAAAAAATTGAAGACAACAGGTTATGTAATGATCGGTGTGTTTGCGATTGCAGCATTGCTTTATACAAGCTTTGATTATAAAGGAGAAAATGACGGCAATGTTGTAAGCCAGTTGACACAGATGACACAGGGAAATAAGGATGATGCAAATGCTTTTTACAGTGCGCTGAAACAGGACCGTCAATCCTTATTCGGTGCAGATCTTTTGCGCTCCTTGTTTTTTGCCGGCGCTGCGTTTTTATGTTTGTGGCTGATATTGAAAAATAAAATAAAACCTGTGTATGCGTTGTTTGCCATTTTATTGTTGAGTTCGATAGATGTGATCGCAGAAAGCAGAAGGTATTTCAGCAATCAGGATTTTCAGGACCAGGACACAGACAACGGAAATTTTACGCCTTCCGCAGCAGACGCGGAAATATTAAAAGATACCGGTTACTACAGGATCATTGATTTTACAAAAGATTGGCAGGAAGATGCGATGCCTTCCTATTACCATAATAATGTGGGTGGCTACAGCCCTGCAAAATTGAGCATCATACAAGACCTGCTTACTTATCAGCTGAGCAAACAGCCGCCGAATATGCAGGTGCTGAACATGCTGAATACAAAATATGTTATTGTGCCCGATCAAAAAAATCAGCCGATGGTGCAGCAGAATCCCGGCGCGTTGGGTGCTTGCTGGTTTGTAAAAAATATTGAATTTGAAAACAGCGCTGCCGATGCAATGCGTGCATTGAGTATACTTAATACAAAAGACACGGCAATTGTAGAAAGTGATTATAAAAATGCAGTTCCATTTTTACCTTCGGATGACAGCACTGCTTCTATAAAATTGGTGAAGAATGACAATGATATCATCAATTATCACAGCAGCTCAAAGACCAATCAGTTTGCAGTATTCAGCGAGATATTTTATGACCGCGGATGGAAGGCATACATCGATGATAAAGAAACGCCGATCGCGAAAACGGATTATGTTTTGCGCGGCCTTGCTGTGCCTGCGGGAGATCATAACATTCGTTTTGAATTTAAACCATCGTCTTATTACGACAGTTTGAAAATTGCGATCACCACATCGATCATATCATGGTTGCTGATCATCGTTGCGGTATGGCAGGCGTTCAGGAAAAAGAAGGATGCAGTTGTGTAATGAAATATTCTATTGCCCGATAAAAATATAACCATCATTTTAAAATATGGAAAGCTGGAGCAATTTTTTTGTTGCGGTTGCAAGTGCTGCCGCTACTTTGGCAGGATTGATCTTTGTTGCCGTTTCCATCAATCTCGCAAAAATATTATCGATAAAAAAATTGCCCGCACGCGCACTGCAGTCGCTGGTCTTACTTATAATCATACTGATATTGTGCATGCTTTTTCTTGTGCCGCAATCGCTGGGTGCCGAAGGCGTGGAGATCTTATGTATCGGATCCATCGCATGGATATTTATCCTGTACCTTGATATCAGTATTTATAAACAAACGGGAAAAGAATTTAAAATGCGGCAATTCTACAATATAATCCTCAGCCAGTTGTCGCTGCTGCCTTACATCATTGCAGGTGTTATGATCCTGAGATCTGGCAGCAATGGCATGTATTGGCTTGTACCGGGCGTTATCTTTTCTTTTTTCAAATCGGTGAGCGATGCCTGGGTTTTGCTTGTAGAAATAAACAGGTAAATAAATAGTGTGCGATGCTGCGCAATGAACAGAACGTACAAGAGTGCGACGCAACCGGGCTCAATGGATAAATAAAAGCCGGGTTCAAAAAATTATTCTTCCAGTTTATTCTCATCAACATGTCCTGTGAAAATGGAAGCCATGCCTTTCATTTTATAAATATTTCCGTTGGCCTTATTCCCTAAAATAATGATTGTTGCATCGTCCTGTACAAGCCGCATGAACACATTGTTGCTGCCGTGCCATTTGCCGTTGTGATAAACGATCGTATCGCCGTTGTTGAAATACAAATGCCATGCAAGGCCATAATTATGCATCGACCGGCGTTCATTGCTTTCGGGCGTGAAAGCCAGGTCCAGCGTGGCTTTGCTGACAAAAGTATGTTGATACAAAGCCATGTCCCATTTATAGAGATCGGTAACGGTACTGTAAATATTTTTATCTCCATAAGTGCAATCAAGATGATCCATCGGATAAGGCCGGTTGCCGATATAGGTTGGCCTGTATGAAGCTGTGTCTTTAATGCCGAAAACATAAGTGTTCTTCAATCCGAGCGGCGTGAACACGCTGTCCTGCATGTATTGCGGGTATGGAATGTGCGTGATCCTTTCAAGTATCAGCGCGAGCAACATGAAATTTGTGTTGCAATAATTGAATGCACGGTCAGGCAAATTGCTGAGACGCGGTTTATGCACGATCATAAAATTGAGCACATCTTCATTTGTCGCTTTTCTTTTTTTGTTCCAAAAGCTGTCCATGAAATTGAGGTAATTCGGCAAACCACTCCGGTGATCAAGCAACATGCGAACTGTAATTCCGTGATAAGGGATCTGCGGAAAATATTTTTCAAGCGGATCTTCAAGTGACAGTCTGCCCTGTTCGCGCAATCGCAGGATAGCCATGCCAGTAAAGGTTTTCGAGACAGATGCCAGATGAAAGGAAGTGCTTGGCGTAATCGGTTCTTTCGTTCTTAAATTAATCAGCCCCTGGTAATCTTCAAACAAGATCTGCCCGTTCTTTGCTACCAGTATGCTGCCGCTGAAGCCTGTATGTTTCAAATGTTTTTCGTAATAATCTGCTACTGCATTTTTATAATAAGCAAGGTCTCCGGGAGACAATGGAGCGAAATTAAAGTCAGGTGTTTTTGTTACAACGATTTCCTGTTTTTTCGGTGCTTGTTTCGCTGAAGGTTGCTGGCAACTGCTGGCTATTGAAAAATTAAGTACGAGAAAAAATAAAAAATATTTTGCTTTATCCATAATTTGTAAAGCGGCAAAAATAAGAGAATTGGCCTCACAGAAAATAGTTAATCTTTCACATACGTTAATATCTTTACCGCTCATAAAAATGTATGGCGATCATTTTATTTGATAATGCGGAACGTGCAAAATTGTATCCATTGACACAAACACGTGCAGTGGCTGCTTTGCGCATGGGCATCCTTACGCAGGAAGAGCGCTGGCAAAGGCTTTCAGGCGATGAGGTTTTTATTGTGACAGAAGATCACCTGCAATGTTTATACAAAAAAATTCCATCGGGAACGCATCTTTTTATTGATGCTTCCGTGATGGCGACAAATGAGATCGTTGACAAGATCTTATCATTCGGAGACGGCATTGCAATGGCAGATGAAAAAGGATTTGTCGCCGGAAGAATAAAAATGGATGATGAAATAATCAGTTCGCAAACATTGCTTGAAAAATTTGAAACGGTCTATGATATTGAAAATGTAAAACGGCTTGAATACCCATGGCAGATATTTCAATGGAATGATGAAATGATCAGCAATGATTTTTCCCTCATCACACAAAATAAAATCTCACAAAAGATATCTTCCACCAATCAAATTATTTCTCCTGAGAATATTTTTGTTGAAAGTGGTGCAACCATTGAATTTGCTGTACTCAACGCTTCAACAGGCCCTATCTATATCGGCAAAAATGCGACCATCATGGAAGGCTGTTTTATTCGCGGGCCTTTTGCAATGTGCGAAAACAGCACATTGAAAATGGGCGCAAAAATTTACGGCGCTGCAACGCTTGGCCCTTTTTGCACCGGCGGCGGCGAAATAAAAAATACCGTGATGCAAAGTTTCAGCAACAAAGCGCATGACGGCTATCTCGGCGATTCCGTGATCGGCAGTTGGTGCAATCTTGGTGCAGGAACGAGCAACAGCAATATAAAAAATACAGCCTCAAATATTCTTATGCCGGATTTTTATTCCAATGAAAAAATAAATGCGGGCAACAAATGCGGTGCGATCATTGGTGATTACAGCCGCACTGCCATTAACTCTTCCATCAATACAGGAACGGTGATCGGAGTTTGCTGCAATGTTTTTGGAGAAGGCCTGTTACCAAAAATAATTCCTGATTTTACCTGGGGAATAAATAATCAATACGAATTTGACAAAGCAATTCGCGATATTGATAACTGGAAAAAATTGAAACATCAATCAATAAATGAAAATGAGACTGCTGTTTTAAAACATATTTTTGACCAAACTTCAACAACAAAAAAATCATGAGAAAACAAATTGCCGCAGCCAACTGGAAAATGAACCTGACACTTTCCGAGGGCGAAAAAAAACTGGATGATATCCTCGCAAAGATCCATGAACTAAAGGAAGACCGGCAGGTCATTTTTGCGGTGCCATCTCCTTACCTGCAAATGGCGGAGAAAAAATTACACAACAAAAAAAAATATTTTTGTTGCTGCACAAAATTCTTACAGCAAAAAGTCAGGTGCATACACCGGAGAAATTTCTGTGGAAATGCTGCAGTCACTCAATGTAAAATTTGTTGTTGTCGGGCACAGTGAACGCCGCGAATATTTTCACGAAAACAATCAACTGCTTGCGGAGAAAACTGATATCTGCCTTGAATACAACATCACCCCCATCTTCTGTTGCGGCGAAGCGTTGAGCATTCGCGAAGCAAATACCCAAAACGCATTTGTGGCAAAGCAACTGGAAGAATCCCTGTTTCATTTATCAGCAGAACAGATCCAAAAATTGGTCATTGCCTACGAACCCATTTGGGCGATAGGCACAGGCAAAACCGCCAGCAGTGCACAGGCTCAGGAAATGCATGCATTCATTCGTTCTGAATTTGCAAAAAAATACAATGCTGATATTGCCAATAATATTTCCATTTTATATGGCGGCAGCGTAAAAGGGAATAATGCAGTGGAATTATTTTCGCAGCCTGATGTGGATGGCGGTTTGGTTGGCGGCGCTTCGCTGGTTGCTGATGAGTTTGTGGCGATCATCAATGCCTTGAAGTGATTTGCAATAATATATCAAATGTTAAAGCCCATTTTAACAATTCTATTTTTGTGAAACCTTCTACCTTCAACCTCTCAAAAAAACTTGGTGCATGAAGAAATTTTTATTGGTACTGAATTGCCTGCTCATTATCGCAGTTGGTGTTTTGTATTTTCTCTATTTCAATTATGCAAGTTCAGACCTTCACAAAATAAAAGCCGCTAACGCAGCAGTCGCCAATTCTTTTAAGATCGCTTATTTTGATCTGGACACATTGCAAACGAGGTATGAGGATTACAAAGAAGTGCGCGATTTTTTAAGGGGCAAAGATTCTGAGATGAGCAATGAGCTGAACCAGATGCGCGATAATTACATGGCAAAAGCAAAAGAGTACCAGCAAAAAGGCCCAAGCATGAGCCAGGCAGAACAAACCGGCTATCAGCAGGAACTTGAAAAAATGCAGGATGATTATCAACAGCGCCAACAGGATATGAGCAGGGAGATGAATACCATTTCGATGCAAAAATTACAGGAAGTGAAAACAAAAATTCAGGATTTTTTGAAAGACTATTGCCGCGACAAAGGTTATGCGTATGTTTTCGCTTCGAGCAATGATGATTATTTATATTACAAAGACACTGTGCGAAACATCACTGAAGATATTGTGCAGTTGCTGAATGCTCAACATGCATCTGACAAGAAACAATAAATTTCATTTTATATTTTACTATCTTCAAATCCCGTTATTGCAACGGGATTTTTTTTATTGCAAAAAGAAATTCCTTTATGCCCGAAAATTCTTCTTCCTTCAGACCCGCACTGGGACTGGTTGATGCCACGATGATTGTTGCAGGCAGCATGATCGGTTCGGGTATTTTTATCGTAAGTGCAGACATCACACGCAATGTTGGAAGTGCAGGTTGGCTGGTGGTTGTTTGGCTGCTCACAGGTTTTATGACATTGACTGCCGCATTGAGTTACGGTGAATTAAGCGCGATGTTTCCGAAAGCCGGCGGACAATATGTTTATCTCAAGGAAGCGTACAATCCTTTAGTTGGTTTTTTATACGGATGGAGTTTTTTCGCAGTTATCCAGACCGGCACGATAGCCGCCGTGGGCGTAGCTTTCAGCAAATTCGCAGCATATCTTATTCCTTCCTTGAGTGAAAAAAATATCATCGCAGACCTTGGTTTAATAAAAATTTCTGCTGCGCAAATTGTTTCCATCATTCTCATTGCATTGCTCACTTTCATCAACACAAAAGGAATAAAAGCAGGAAAGATCATTCAAACAATTTTTACATCGACCAAACTTTTATCCTTGCTCGGATTGATATTGTGCGGATTTGTTTTTGTGCATCACAGCTACTGGAACGAGAACTGGCAAAATGCCTTCGATGCAAAAAAAATATCCGGTACAGTCTCTGCAAAGACAGGCTGGCAGCCAATTGCAGGCGCTGCATTTCTTGGCGCGATCGCTGCATCAATGGTTGGTTCCATCTTCAGCAGCGACGCGTGGAATAATGTAACATTCATTGCCGGTGAAATAAAAAACCCGAAAAAAAATATCGGCCTCAGTTTATTTCTCGGCACACTGATCGTAACAATTATTTATGTCAGCGCAAACCTGATGTATTTAAATGTGCTGCCATTAAACGGAATTGCATTCGCCGAAAACGATCGTGTTGCAGTTGCTGCTTCCAATGAAGTATTCGGGAATATCGGCACAATTGTTATCGCAGTCATGATCATGATCTCCACATTCGGTTGCAACAATGGTTTGATACTTGCAGGCGCACGCGTGTATTATACCATGTCAAAAGACAAATTATTTTTTGCAAAAGCTGGCACACTCAACAAAAACGCAGTACCTCAATGGGCTTTGTGGGCGCAGTGCATAGTGGCTGCAGCATTGTGTTTAAGCGGAAAGTATGGCGACCTGCTCGACATGGTCTCATTCATCGTCGTCATATTTTATGTGCTCACCATTTATGGCATTTTCATTCTCAGAAAAAAACGGCCCGATGCAGAACGGCCGTATAAAGCATTCGGTTTTCCTGTATTGCCTGCAATTTATATGCTGATGGGAATCTCATTTTGCGTGTTGCTCATTATTTACAAACCGCAATTTACCTGGCCGGGATTGATTATTGCATTGCTTGGAATTCCTTTGTATTATATTGCATTGGCAAACAGGAAATCAATTTGATGATTTGCAAATTTGAAGTTGAGTTTAAATTTTGATTCGTCTTATTTTTATCAAATATTGCTTTTTGAAATTATTTTTTTGAGCCCGGCATTTGAATATCCATTTAGCCCGGTTGCGTCGCACTCTTGTACGTTCATAACATTATTGAGCTTATGCAAATTATAATCTTGCCAATTCATTTTCAAACCACCAAATTTCCAAATCTTCAAATTAATTTAGCACCAGAAATTTTAAATCAGTAACATGGATTTCGATAATTTATTTTCAGAATTCACTTCGTTGAAAGTTGCAGTTGTCGGCGACGTCATGCTCGACACTTACTGGTGGGGAAAAGTAGAACGCGTTTCTCCCGAAGCGCCCGTGCCTGTTGTGGCTTTGCATAAAAAAGAACAACGCATCGGCGGCGCAGGAAACGTAGCCCTCAACACTGTTTCACTCGGTGCCGAAACAACATTGTTCTCCGTCATCGGCGATGATGATGATGCAGATGTGCTCATCAATCTTCTGCAGGAACAGCATATCAGCACAAAATATATTATCCGCAGCAGTGAACGCATCACCACAAATAAGATACGCATCATGGGGCGCAACCAGCAGATGATGCGGCTTGATGCAGAAGTGACAAATGAAATTGCAAAAGATGATGAAGAATTATTGATAAAGAATTTCACATCCTTTGTAAAGCGCTACCAGCCTGCATTGGTGATCTTTGAAGATTACAATAAAGGTGTTTTAAAAGAAAGCCTGATACAAAAGATCATTTTGATCTGCAAAGAAAACGGCATCGTTACAACCGTTGACCCGAAACGCAAAAATTTCTTTTCATACAAAAATGTAGACATCTTCAAACCCAATTTAAAAGAAGTAAAAGAAGGTTTGAATATGCTGACAGACGACACCGGTGAAGCCACTTTGAAAAGCATCCATGCGCAACTCCACGAAACATTGCAGCATAAAATTTCTCTTATCACGCTCTCGGAAAAAGGCATTTATTTTCAGAAAGGGAATTATACAAAAACACTTCCTGCGCATATACGCAATGTGTCTGATGTAAGCGGCGCAGGCGACACCGTGATCGCTGTTGCATCGCTGGTATATGCGGCAGAGAAAGATATTGCGCTTGCTGCAGAGATTGCAAATATTGCAGGCGGCCTGGTTTGCGAAGAAGTAGGCACAGCAGCCATCAACGCAGAAAAATTACTGGAAGAATGCAAGCGATTGATGAAGGCTTGATTTTTTGTGGCTTGCGACAAAGCTTGCCTTGCATTTAACATTGCAAAATGTATAGCATTAAAGCAATCGTTTTTTCTTCGTAATGCCTAAAACACCAATGCGAAACTTTAGAGCAGTCTGAATAACCTTACAACCATCTTTTCATCAGCACAAATTGCTCAACTTCTTTTTTCCTCAAAAAAAATTTCAAAAAAAATTGCGTAACTCAAAAGTTACTTATATATTTGAGTAACCTAAAAGTTACTCATTATGAAAAAAGACATTCGCAAAACATGGTTCTTCCAACAACCGCCGGCCGAAGTTTGGGAATACCTCACCAAGCCAGAACTCATTGAACAGTGGTTAATGAAATGTGATTTCAAACCGGTTGCCGGACACAAATTTCAGTTTATCAACAAAGCTAAAATCGATGCATATTGCCGGGTACTGGAAGTCGTTCCTGATAAACTGCTTTCTTATTCGTGGAAAAAAGGAAAAAGTGAAGAAGAGTTCACGGTTGATTCGGTTGTTACCTGGACACTTACTGCAAAAAATGGCGGCACTGAATTGCAATTGCAACACAACGGCTTTATCACTTTAGAAGATCAAACTGCGCACAACAACGGATGGGATTATTGCATGAACAGAATGACCCAACTTATAAATCCATCTTCCAATGCAAACACAAATGCTTGATGCATTCCAGGTGATCGCCGACCCGAGCCGCAGGCAAATGATGCAACTGCTTTCAAAAGACAGCATGACGATAAATATGTTGGCTGAAAATTTTGATATGAGCCGGCCGGCAGTTTCGAAACACATAAAAATAATGTACAACGCAGGCTTCATTTCCATTACAGATATTGGCCGTGAACGCTACTGCACTTTGAAACAGGATGGCTTCGACGAGTTGCAGGATTTCATCAACTACTTTGATAAATTCTGGACTGGCAAACTCAAAAAATTGGAAATCATTTTAAACAATAAATCAAAAAGATAACTAAACACAGCTCAAAATGGAAAAGAAAAATTTTCACAGAACAATTACGGTCAATGCTTCAGCCAAAGAAGCAATGAACAAAATCAGCGAGGTAAATCTTTGGTGGGCAAAGAATTTTTCAGGCAGCGCAAAAAAGTTGAATGACAAATTCTCTGTTCACTTTGGAGATACGTTTGTTGATTTTCAAATCAGCGAATTGGTACCGGATAAAAAAGTGGTCTGGAAAGTGACTGATTGCAATCTGCATTGGATCAAAGCAAAAAAAGAATGGAAAAACACAGAGGTTGTTTTTGAGATCTCATCTGAAAATAAAAAAAGTAAAATTGATTTCACGCATGTGGGTTTAGTTCCGGGCGTTGAATGTTATAATGATTGTGAAACAGGATGGAACGGGCATGTGACGATGAGTTTGGCAAATTTGATCAATGAAGGAAAAGGGCAACCGGAATAAACTGCTAAAAAAATCGCTGCGCAAATTTTGTTTGTAAGATCCAATTGCTGAATTGATCTGTCCCAGCTTTTGAAATCAACATCATTGAACAGCACATAAAAAAACAGGAAGTTTTTGCTTCCTGTTTTTATTTTACAATAATTCTTTGATCAATTATTCATCATCATCGAAGGTCATTGCTTCACGTGCAGTGGAAAGCAATTCATACTCTTCTTTATTACCAACGATGATGTTCTCGAATTCACGTAAGCCAGTACCTGCAGGTATTGCATGGCCGGTGATCACGTTTTCTTTCAAGCCGAGCATCTCATCTGTCTTACCCTGTATTGCTGCAGAGCTCAACACTTTGGTTGTTTCCTGGAATGATGCTGCTGATATCCAGCTTTGCACGCCAAGTGATGCTTTTGTGATACCGAGCAAAACAGGTTGTGCTGTCGCAGGGCTTGCATCTCTTACTTCGATGAGTTTTTTATCGCTGCGGCGGAGAACAGAATTTTCTTCTCTTAATTCACGTACAGAAACGATCTGACCTGTTTTAAGTTTCGTGCTGTCGCCATGATCAACTACAACTTTTTTATCGAAGATGCGATCGTTCTCTTCGTTGAAATCAAACCTGTCTTCAAGATCTTCTTCCAAGAATCTTGTATCACCAGCGTCAACGATCTCCACTTTTTTCATCATCTGGCGAACGATCACTTCAATGTGTTTATCATTGATGCGGACGCCCTGCAAACGATACACTTCCTGTATTTCATTCACCACATATTCCTGCACTGCGTAAGGGCCTTTGATCGTGAGAATGTCGTAAGGCGCTGTTTGCCCATCTGACATCGGAGTACCGGCTTTTACAAAATCACCATCCTGAACAAGGATCTGACGCGTCAGCGGAACGAGGTATTTTTTAATTACACCATCTTTTGCTTCAACGATTATTTCGCGGTTACCACGTTTTACATTACCGAAAGCTACCACACCATCAATTTCGCAAACAATGGCAGGATTGCTTGGGTTACGCGCTTCAAACAATTCAGTTACGCGCGGCAAACCTCCGGTGATATCACCGCTTTTGCGCATGGTCCTCGGAATTTTTACAATTACCTGACCGGCTTTTACTTTTTCACCTTCTTCCATTACCAAACGGCTTCCGACAGGTAAGTTATAGCTCTTCGTTTCTTTGCCGCCTTCAACAAGTATGGAAGGAATTTTGGTTTTATCCTTTGATTCAATAACAACTTTATCACGATGTCCTGTCTGTTCATCAGACTCTTCGCGGAAAGTGAATCCTTCAAGAATGTTTTCAAATTTGATCTCACCTGCGATCTCGGCAACCACTACATTATTAAATGGATCCCATGTGCAGATAACATCGCCTTTTTTTACTTCCTGTCCGTCTTTCACATTCAGTGTTGCACCGTAAGGAACGTTGTTAGTGATCATCAAACGGTCATTCTTCACATCCATGATACGCACTTCACCTGTACGGCCGATGACGATATTTACTTTTTTGCCTTCATTGTTCTCTGTGCTTACAGTACGGAGACCATCGAATTGGATCGTGCCGTCAAATTTAGCAGCCAATGTTGATTCAATGGAAGCAGAGCCTGCAACACCACCCACGTGGAAAGTACGCAAGGTCAACTGTGTTCCCGGTTCACCGATGGATTGTGCAGCAATGATTCCCACTGCATCTCCGCGTTGTGCGAGATAGCCTGTTGCAAGGTTTTTGCCATAACATCTAACACATACACCACGCTTAGCTTCGCAGGTAAGTACAGAACGAATTTCTACCACTTCGATGCCCGCATCTTCAATCGCTTTTGCATCGTCGTGCAAAATTTCTGTGCCTGCTTTGATGATCAGTTTATCAGTAACAGGATGGAAAACATCGTGCAGAGAAGTACGTCCTTCGATCCTGTCAGCCAATGGCTCAATAACATCTTCATTATCTTTCAAAGCAGAAGTTGCAATACCTCTTAATGTGCCGCAATCTTCTTCAGTAATAACAACATCCTGCGACACGTCAACCAAACGGCGTGTGAGGTAACCGGCATCTGCTGTTTTCAAAGCTGTATCCGCCAGACCTTTACGCGCACCGTGTGTTGAGATAAAATAATCCAATACATTCAAGCCGCCTTTGAAGTTGGAAAGGATCGGATTTTCGATGATCTCAGATCCTGTACTTCCGCTCTTTCTTGGTTTTGCCATCAAACCTCTGATCCCTGCCAACTGTTTTACCTGTTGTTTGGAACCACGCGCGCCTGAATCGAGCATCATGTAAACAGAATTGAAACCCTGTTTGTCATTCTGCATTTCACGGATCAATGTTTCTGTAATGCGCGTATCTACACGGCTCCAGATATCAATCACCTGATTATAACGTTCGTTATTGGTAATTAAACCCATATTATAACTTTCCCAAACTTCATCTACTTCCTCTTTTGCCTGAACAAGCAATTCATTCCTCAATTGCGGAATGATAAGATCATTGATGCTGAATGACAAACCGCCGCGGAATGCCATACGGAAACCGAGTTGTTTGATGTCATCCAGGAACTTCGCCGTTTTAGGAACGTTCGTGATCTTGATAATATCGCCGATTATTTCACGAAGGCTTTTCTTTGTTAAAAGTGCATTGATGAAACCAACTTCTTTCGGAACAAATTGATTAAATAAAACGCGGCCAACAGTTGTGTCTATCAATTTCAATTTCAAAGCACCATTTTCACGCACATTTGTTCTCACTTTAATGTTTGCGTGGAGATCGATCATTTCTTCATTGTAAGCAATGATCACTTCTTCCTGGCTGTAGAAAGCTTTTCCTTCGCCTTTCACTTTTTCAGTTGGCGTAGATTTTTTTCCTTTGGTAATATAATATAATCCCAACACCATGTCCTGCGAAGGAAGCGTGATCGGCGTTCCGTTCTGCGGATTCAAAATGTTGTGTGATGATAACATCAATAATTGCGCTTCCAAAACTGCGGCGCTGCTCAAAGGAACATGCACGGCCATTTGGTCACCGTCAAAATCCGCATTGAACGCTGCCGTTACCAACGGATGCAATTGTATCGCTTTACCTTCCACCAATTTCGGCTGAAATGCCTGAATTGACAGGCGATGCAGCGTTGGTGCACGGTTTAAAAGAACAGGATGACCGCGAAGAATATTTTCTAAAATATCCCAAACGATCGCTTCTTTTTTATCAACTAATTTCTTTGCAGATTTTACAGTTTTTACAATGCCGCGTTCAATAAGTTTGCGGATAATAAATGGCTTGAACAATTCTGCAGCCATATCTTTCGGCAAACCGCATTCGTGCATTTTCAATTCAGGGCCAACCACAATTACAGAACGGCCTGAATAATCAACACGTTTTCCCAAAAGGTTTTGACGGAAACGGCCTTGTTTGCCTTTCAATACATCGCTCAAAGATTTCAACGCGCGTCCGCCTTCTGCTTTTACAGCATTTGATTTACGTGAGTTATCAAATAATGAATCGATTGATTCCTGCAACATACGTTTTTCATTACGCAGAATCACTTCAGGTGCTTTGATCTCCAACAATCTTTTCAGACGATTATTTCTGATGATAACACGGCGATATAAATCGTTCAGATCGGAAGATGCAAAACGGCCGCCATCCAAAGGCACAAGTGGCCTGAGTTCCGGCGGAATGACAGGAATATATTGCATCACCATCCATTCAGGACGATTGGTGATGCGCAAAGAAGCGTCGCGGAAAGATTCCACCACACTCAATCTTTTCAATGCATCGGCTTTACGCTGTTGTGAAGTTTCGTTTGCTGCAGAGTTGCGCAAAGTGAAACTAAGGCTGTCAAGATCAATTCTTCCCAACAAATCATGTACAGCTTCAGCGCCCATTTTGGCGATGAATTTCTGCGGATCTTCGTCAGGCAAGTATTGGTTGTCTTTCGGAAGGTTATCAATTATTTCAAGATATTCTTCTTCGCTTAACAGATCGCCTTTCTGTAAACCTTTGTCCTCGCGAATGCCTGGCTGAATCACTGCATATCTTTCATAATATACAATGCTTTCCAGTTTTTTAGAACTTACGCCAAGCAAATAACCAATCTTATTCGGCAAGCTTTTAAAATACCAGATGTGAACAACAGGCACCACTAATTTAATGTGCCCCATGCGTTCGCGGCGCACTTTCTTTTCAGTTACTTCCACACCGCAGCGGTCGCACACGATGCCTTTGTAGCGGATGCGCTTGTATTTTCCGCAAGCACATTCGTAGTCTTTTACCGGCCCGAAAATACGTTCGCAAAACAAGCCGTCACGTTCAGGTTTGTAAGTGCGGTAATTGATAGTTTCAGGTTTCAATACTTCGCCAAAGCTGCGTTCCAAAATACTGTCGGGACTTGCAAGTCCGATGGTGATTTTAGAGAATGCAGGTCTCGTGCGGTTTTCTTTTTTCATGGCCATATTTTAAAATTGCTATTTTTAGAAATTTGAATTTAAAGTCTTTATACTGCCTTCAGTTTTCGGTCATACGACATAACATTGCATTTTTCGCATTACAACACGCTTACAATCAGCACATTGTACGAAATGCTGTTTTACCTGATA
>Ga0206909_1092_pt1 | contig 18435 bp, 17 predicted proteins | sample Alteio_BWOrgHeat_76_FD_152943 | JGI IMG/M metagenome (GOLD analysis project Ga0206909, IMG submission 152943) | Enriched cells from forest soil in Barre Woods Harvard Forest LTER site, Petersham, Massachusetts, United States -... | ecosystem: Environmental > Terrestrial > Soil > Temperate forest >...
AGCAGTAGTGGGGGTTGTATTGTTCATGTTTTTGCTAATATTCCCCGGCAAATGATCTTTCCCTTTGGGATATTTTTAGATAAGGAGTTTTTGTATGGCAAAAGAGCAGGTGGTAAAGAATCTGGAGAAAGCTTACAAAAGTTACGGTCAATGGGATCAGTATTTAAACAAATATATTAAAGAACTTAGAAAAAAGAAAAAATTAGATGAATTAATTTCCTTTAGTGTAATAACTATTGGTTCGCAAAAAATTGTTCCAACTGAAAAATATACGCTGCTAATGTATTTTATTATAACAAACAATTTAGAAAAGGTAACAGAGCTTTTAAAGGGGGATAATCCTGCAAGTGTTCTTGCAGTTAACGAGGCTGGTAAAAATGGATTATTTATTGCGGTAGAATATAAAAGAATTGAACTTATTCAAAAATTAGCTTCTATCAATAATCACAGTCAATTTATGATAACTGCGCTAATAACGCGAGTGACTCCTTTATGTTACGCAGTTGAAAAAAACTTGCCTATTGAAATTATAAATGAATTACTTAAATATTTCCCTGAAAAACAATTACTTTTGCGCAATTCAGATGGCATGATTCCTTTAGGTTGGGGTTGTTTAAAGGGAAGCTTAAATGTTGTAAAAATATTATTATTACATATTCCTTTGGAACAGTTAAATCATAAAACTAAAAAAGGCTTAAGCATATTTCATTATGCTCTCAATTCCCAAAATTATGAACTTATTGAATGGATTTTACAAAATTATCCTCAATGTTTAAATTCTACCAGTATTGATAACGCAACACCTTTATTTGCTGTGTGTTTATCACAAATTAATGATATTCGGTTAGTTAGACTTTTATTAAAAAATGGTGCTGAAGCTCAAATTCTAATAAATGTTAATGGTAAAATCCCACTCAGTGTTGCAGCCGAACTTAATAACCATGAAATCGTTGAAGAACTGCTGAATTTCGAGCTAGAAAAACAACTGGAATATGTAGACTCAGATGGCTTAACGCCTTTAGCAAGAGCTTGCTTTTTTGGTGCCTTAAAAGCAGTAAATATTATAATTACTCGTAAAACAGATGTTGCAAAATTTCTCTTAACTGAAGATATCGAAGGGCTTATTCCTCTACAGATTGCAATTATTCAATCTAAAAATAATGCTATTATTGACGTATTGCTAAAAATTGTTCCTGATGAACAACTTTCTAAACAAGAGCAGAAAAATGGTTATACTTCTTTATTTAGTTGTGTGGTTAAAAAGGATATTGAAAAAATAAAAATACTTGTTAAATATTTGAATCCGGGAATTTATTTAATTCCGGATAGTGAAGGAACTACGCCATTTTATTATGCTGCACAAGAAGGTTATACAGAGATTTGTGATCTTTTATTAAATCATGGTCCTTCAGAGCAACTTATGGGTTCACTGCGAAATTCTTTTCCCATTCATATTGCGGCCAATCGAAACCATAGCAAGGTAGTAGAATTAATTATTAAAAAAGACAAGCAAAATCAGCTATCTTTAATAGATAAAGATATTGATCAGAGAAATCCTCTACATATTGCAGCTTTTAATAATGCAACATTGGTAGCTATAGTACTAGTTATGAATGGTGCAAATAAGTGTGATTCAGATAAATCGGGATATTTACCTATACACTTTGCGGCGCAGCAAGGAAATATTGACATTTGCCGATTTTTGTTGAGTAAAGACTTAAGAGAACAACTGTTTGTGCACAAGAAATTTGATGAAATGACACCTCTTCATCTTGCGATTATGCAAGATCATGTTGCTGTTGTAGAGTTAATTTGCCAAAAAGAAGTTGGTTTAGTTGTTGAGCTATTAAAAATTGGTGATCATCGTGGATTTACCTCTTTACATACAGCTTGCTATTACGGTTATGAGTACATTGAAATGTTAATTAAAAATGGTGCCAATATTAATATTCAAGATGGCGAAGGGTGGACACCTTTGCATGTAGTATGTTTTAAAGGCTACATCTCTATTTTTGAAAAACTAATTTCATTTAATCCCAGTCTTGAAATTTTAAATAACGTTGGTTCTAATCCTTTACATATAGCTTGTGAAAGAGGGCATTTGTTGCTAATTCAGAAACTACTCAAATTGAATCCCCAACTATTGGAAACTAAGGATAAATATTACCGAACGCCATTTTTCTGTGCTGTTGTTTTTGGTCATCTGGAAGCAGCAAAGTTTTTTATGCTTCAGAATGTAAATATTAATATTGAAATTATTGAAAACGAAGAAATAATAACCCCTTTACGTATAGCAATAGAACTATATGATGTCTCCATGATAAAATTGTTGCTTCAAAATAAAGTGGATATTAAGCAAAAAATTAATGTTTCTTCTGATTATACGCTTTATAATATGTTATGTGATGAATTTGAATTTGTGCCTCAACTATTAAGTGAATTCTTAGCATTTATTAATCTTGTTTCTCAGTCTCAAACCCAATCAAATATTTCTGAAGAGCCAGAACCTATTTTACAGCCTACTAAAGTTGAAAAACCATTGACGGGAAGGACTTATTTGAAAAGTATTGGATATACTCCTGAAGATATTTTGGCATTGGAGGAGGAGCGGTCAGAGCAGCATCAAAAATTAAAGTCAAATTCTCATACTATAGATAAGCAATGGAGCAATTCTCATAAGGAAACTTACTGCTGGTGTAGTAACTTATTTAATTCTAGTCATAACCAGATATTTTCTATTGCAAGTCCTAGTACCGATAATTCTTTTTGTTACTTAGATATTGATTTGCTTAAGACACAAGGGTGTGATGAGGCACAATGTAAAGATATCCGATATAAATTTGGTAGTAAACACATTAAAAAGCTGGATGATGATAAAAGCATTATTACAGGTAAAGTAGAGATAAATGGTCAAATAAAAACAGTGAAATATACTCATGAATTAAAACTTAATAAAGTTGACAGAGTTTTACTTTTTGAGTTTCCATCAGATGATGGTAAGGCATGTTTATACATTGGAGCTAGATTTTTGCCTTTTGGATTGCATGTTAAGGCAGATATTCGAGATGTTAAGCTAAGTGAAAAAACGGGTAAGTGTCCTAAGATACAGTTGCCAAATCAGTTGCCAGATATTCATGATAAAAAAAGCCAAAACCAAGCTAATTCGCTAAAATAACAATATACTATAAATAATTCGTATTAATCACTTAGTGATTATAGCAGAAATGACATTTTGCGTAAGTAAATAAAACAGTATTGAATTATAGCTGGATTCTCACTGTCATGGTATAGGACGTTTTGATTTTACGGAAATTACTGATAATAAGGATCAGTATAACACCTCTTTATTCGGCTATAATACTTTCATTGAAATTTTCTTTTTCAAGAAAATATTTTGTTAAGTAAATATTTTTATAATATTTGCCACCGGAATGCTCAAGCACCCATTGCTGGTCATCAAATCTTTTAAGTAAATCTTCAGCATAGCGCCCTTTAGGTTGTGTTTTTGCCCAACTATGACAGATAAAAGATTGAACGGCTGGGTCCAACATAATTCTTTCTTTTTTGTTTTCTTCAGCATGTAAAGGCAGCATGAAATTTGCTTGCAAAAGTGCACATAAAAGTAGGCCTTGAGTTAATTGAATATCTACCGCAGGAGCAGGCTGAGGATGGCCATTAAAAGTGATAGGAAAGCCACTCCTTAATATCTCAATAGTAAATCCTTTTTTTGTTTGATAAAACACACTTTTTAATTCGTGGAGTTTGTATTTCTCCGGAGACTGTGCTTGAGTGAGCTTTAAGAGTGTTAAAAATTCTCTGTCTTCGGATGCACAGCTGATGAAAACTTTATCCTCATTAATGATGGAATCAAAGTCCATTGAATCTGTGATGTCAAAACCCGTACAGCCAAAAATATAAGTGGCTTTATTAATGACATCTTCTACATTTTTACCCCATTTAAAACGATTAAATTCACAGGCGCGGGTTTGGTTTTTATCATAGCCAATGACTTCATAACCTAATGATAAGAGTTTTTTAATAATGGCCATTCCAATGTATCCTGTTCCAATGACACCATAAATAACATTGTCTTTATTATTGGATTGCAAAATTTTATTTAATGGCTCTGTAATAGCGGCATTGGCGATGAGAGGAGATTCAAGCCATAACTTTGCAGCACTTGAGGCAACTTCTATGAGGCCAAAAGGTAAATTTACTATCTCAGGATTATTTAATCCGCCTGTAGTTTGTTCTATCCCAATAATAGGATATTTTGAATGTAAAAAACTGGGCGCAGTACTTAAACACCTTCCGCCATCATCTAAAATGATGATTCTCTTTATAAAAGAGTGAATAGAATCTGCTGAAAATTTTTCCCACATTTTTTTGAGGTCTGTTTTAAAAGTATTAGCAAAATCTCCTACTTTTGAAGGAATAGAATGAGGTTGCCTTTTAATGCCAAGCTCAATTAATTTTTTAACAACAGCCTCACAAGAAGAGTAATATTTTCCCATCAGATAAATATTTTCAGGAATAGCCCCTAAATCAATTAATGTTTCAAAAAGATTGATGGTTGTCGCTAATTCATGCTGCGTACAGATAAAAGCAGTATTTTCTAAAAAAGGCGCTTTATAGCCAATCGCTTTTTGGATGGCTTTAAAAACAGGCAGATGCGGTACATAAGCTTGATCATTCATAAATAAATTTTCTCTTTTCAATTAAAATAAATGACCACCGCTATTATTATTTATTTGAAATCCTTATACAGCCTCGTAAAAAAGTGCTTGTATGCGGAAAAGTTCTATTTTTGTCGAATAGTTTTCTATCAATAAGCGGTAAGTCTGCACTGGATGTTATTTTTCCTTCAATATCCGTGTCACAGGTATAAAATCCAAAAATAGCTTTTTTAACAATATGGTAGGTCTGATCATTTTGTAATTCAGGGCGATTTCCTAATAGCTCTAATAAAAGCTTTATTTCTCGCACATCTTCAATAATTGTCGGCGTTTGTTTAGGATTAAATGAATATTCCAATAGCGTCGGATAGGATAAAGAATAATAAACAGAATCCTCAGGTTGATTTAATGAAAAGTGGTGAGGCACCCATAAAATCGGAGAATGTGATTTTAGTAAATAAACATTCAAATAGGCTTCTTGTATGATTTTTGCAGGAATAGCTTTTTCGTTTTCTATAGGTGCAAATCCAGGCACGGCACCCGTAATCATAAAAATTAAATGCTTAATGGTATCGACTAAATATTGCCGTGGTCGAATGTTTCTGGCCGTAATGGCCTTGACCAGTGTTTTCCAGAGTAACCCAAATGTCGTTAAAGTTCGCCAATATTGAGATTGCTGCCAGGCTACTTCGTGTAGGTATTTGGTAAACCTTAACCATCCTGCATCATTGGGGCGTTCTTTAAACCATTCAGCTGAGAAAAATAAAATTTCGTTGTACCAAGGGTTAGTAGTTTTAGTGCGATGAGCAATCTCTGCAAACACTAATCCGTGATCCACTAGACCGTTTGGTAATGGAGAACGTAGCCCCAACTCTTTTGTTAGCCTTTTGTGGTTAATGCTATTGCTAATTTTGGCTAACATGAAAGCTGAGCGAGCACCAGCGCTGACATTGGTGACAGAAGCAGATGATTCTTGATCAGGCGGGTCCAATGCTTCAAAAACCCCAAATAAATCTCCTGGCTTTAAAAGGCGCATGGGTACGATGCGGTCATCATCTTCAATGAAAACCTCACTGGCATTATGTAATACTAAAGCTAGAGGGATAGACCGATAACTTAAGGATTTTTGACCAGTGGTACCAGAAAGGAAAGAGGATTTACCGTTTTCAAGGGGGATATTAAGCCGTCCGTTATCAATAATCTTCATACCGTATGGGTAGCGAAATTTATATAATCCAAATTTTTTAGAAGGATTTAGCTGTTCGATAATTTCATAAAGTTTAGGATTAACTACTTTTACCTCTTCTCGCACTTCTTCCCAAGTATATTCATTCAATTTCGCTACTTCTGACGTTTTAGTCGTCAACATTCATCTTCTCCCTGCCCAGCGGTAAAGCCATAAGCAATAATAGTAGCATTTTGAGAAAAGAGTGCCATAAGAAGCTCTTTTTGGGGACTGTGTCACGGGGCTTCATATTATTTCCTAGATAGCCACAGGAGCTTTAATAGTGGGATGATAATGATAATTTATGAGTTTGAAGTCTTCATAACGATAATCAAATAAGGAATTTGGTATACGGTGAATTTTAAGCTGCGGTAAAGGATAAGGCTCGCGTTGAAGTTGCTCGGTAACTTGTTCTAAATGGTTAAGGTAAATATGGCAATCACCCCCGGACCATATAAACTCTCCCGCTTCAAGACCACATTGCTGAGCTACCATGTGAGTTAATAGCGCGTAGGAAGCAATGTTAAAAGGAACGCCTAAAAAAGCATCTCCGGCCCGCTGTGTAAGCATACAGGAGAGTTTTTGATTGACAACATAGAATTGGAACATGACGTGACATGGGGGTAAAGCCATTTTATGTAATTCTCCGGCATTCCATGCGGAGACCAGTAGTCGCCGAGAGTAAGGGTCAGTTTTTATTTGTTCAATGATTTTTGTTAATTGATCGACTCTATGGCCATCTGCTGTTCTCCACAATCGCCATTGATGCCCATAAACTGGGCCTAATTCACCATTTTCATCCGCCCATTCATTCCAGATGGTAACACCGTTTTGTTGGAGAAAATTGATGTTTGTATTACCTGATAAGAACCACAACAATTCGTAAATCACGCTTTTAAGATGAAGTTTTTTTGTGGTAACTGCAGGGAATCCATTCGCTAAATTGAAGCGCATTTGATATCCAAAAATGCTGATTGTACCTATCCCTGTGCGGTCTTTTTTTTCAGTACCGTGCGAAAGAATGTCGTTAAGAAAGTTTAAATATTGTTTCATCTCGAGCCTCACCTTTATTCCTTCAAAAGTTAAAGAAAATTTATCACAAATACTTAAAATTTTTGCCTGTTAAATTTGCCTATCAAAAAATGGCAGCCGAAAATTGCTTGTCTTAATTTGGCTGGTTAAGAAAGTAATTTTAATGTGGCTTTAGAGTGTGTTTTTATAGTCTTCACGATGGAACAGATGAAAAGATGGAAATCATTTATGAGTAACGAAATGATGCAGTTTACTAAGGATTATTTTGGATTATATCCGATATCTATATTTTATTCTCATTTTTTCAATTCTATTTCATTTTCTATTTTTTATTGCAAAGGAGAGCACCATGCTTGTATTAACTCGTAAAATCAACCAAGAAATTATTCTTGGCGACAACATCACTATAACTATCCTGAGTCAAAAAGGAAATCAATTTAAAGTTGGGATAAGTGCTCCGAAGACCATTCCTATTTCCAGATCAGAAACCCATAGAAAAATTAAAGATAGCCATAAAATTATGGATATTTTTTGATCCCCTAAAGTCAAATAATATATTTGAATATATCTAATATGGTTATAGGTAGTGAATATTATGGAGAAGAGTAAAGAAGAAAAGAGATGTGGTTTAAAGAACTTTACTGATAAGCCGCATATTTTGATAGTAGAAGATAATAAAATTGTCCAGGCAAATATTAAGAATATGGTTTTGTCGTTTGGGTGTGAAGTAAGTGTTGCAGACACAGGGCATGAAGCTATCGAAATGTATCAAAAAAATCATGATCTGATTTTTTTAGACATTTACTTGCCTGATATGACAGGGTTTGGTGTATATATGGCAATTAGAAGTCAGGAAAGCATAAGACATATTCCCATTATTGCTATCACTGCCGATGAAAATAAAAAAGATGAATGCTTGGCGATTGGGTTTGATGAATTTATTGTCAAACCTTTAAGCAAACAGAAATGTCAAGAAATACTAATAAGATGGCTGTAAAAATTATGTTTAAACAATTATTTAATAAGCGTCAAAAAAATAATAATAAGATTTTTGTAAAATAAAATTATGGTTAGGAGTTATTTATGCCTTCATTGATTGAATCCAAGAAAGATTTTTGCTTGTTAAATTATTATGCCATAGAGCTATTAATGAGCGCTGGAAACACAAAACCTACGCAAAAAGAAATCGATCTTGTTGAAGATAGATTAAAAAATATAAAAACAGATGATTTATCAGAAAGATTATTTAGTACATTAATTCATAAAAAACGTGGTAAAGGAAGAGTTTTGTTGATTGAAAATGATCAAATTTTATTCGCGGCACATTATATTTTGCTTTCTAATTTCGGGTTCACAGTAGATTTTGCAAAGACAATCGAGCAGGTTATTTTAAAATCAAGTAATCAATATGAGGCGGTCTTCGCGCGTCCTGATTCGGTAGGATTAAACAGCTGGATGAGTGCGATGATTTTTCATGCTCTGCCTAAAAACCGACGCCCAAAGATATATCTCTTTATGAAACAAAATGAAGAAGAAAGTATGTGCAAAGCTTTTCTAGATCGTGGTGTTAGTGCGATATTCGAAATTCCCCTCAGTATTTATACTTTGGAATCTATTTTATAAGAAATTTCATCTAAAAAAGCCTGATCAAAGCACTAAATTATAAAAACGTGAACTCAATGTTAATGCTTTGTTTTTTTCTTCTGGGCTCGTATTTTTTTATCAAGCAATAAAGCTTTTGCATTTTGGGCCTCTTCCTTGGTGACACGGGTAGTTTCCTGTCCTACCAAATTGATGCGCACAGCGCCCTCTACAATTTTCTTCAAATAGATAGTCCCGGATGTATAAAGATTAATCGCTTTTCTCAGGTTGGTTTTGCTAAATCTTTTATCACTCGCATAATAGGCCAGCACATCATGGTGAATGCCTACAGCAATAGGCAATTTCTCTTTTCCGTGTTTAAAACAAAGCGGCAATTCATTTTTTAATACTTCAAGTGCATGAATAGCTTTTTTATATGGGTGCATTTTCATCCTTAAAAGAAACAAAAAACCAGAATTTTGGTGAAAAATATTCTAAATAATTGATTATTTTGACGCCGCTGAATTTATTCCCTGTGTTTATTGTCTGAATTTATCGCCTAAGAAAAACGGCAACAATTGTAGACTCTTTTTCTGTTAATTTATCTGAGAAGAATTGATTAAATTTAGGTAACGCATGCCAGAGCACAATCAAAAAATTTATGAGCATCAGAATTTGAATATAAATTTCAAACCACGCGTTTCAATCTTAACACGATTAATTCGCTTGCGTGATGCTCCTGCTTATCTCGGCATGGACAAAAATCGTTTCAATACCGAAGTCAGACCTTCCCTGATCGACATCCCTATTGGCAAACAAGGTATTGCTTTTGACAGATTTGCATTAGACGCCTGGATAGACCAATATATACAATGCAATGGTCGCCCAGGTGTCAACTCAAAAAGGAGACACTCATGGCAAAGCAAAAAATCCCAGGGCTTAAAAAAATCGGCGATATCTGGCACATCGACAAACACGTTGACGGCCGCCGAATTTGCGAAAGCACTGGATCAAGTAGTTTCAAAGAAGCAGAAAAATACTTAATAAAAAGATTGGAAGATATTCGTCAGGCGGCAATTTACGGCGTCAGACCCAAACGGAGTTTTCGGGAAGCAGCACTGAAGTTTGTGCAGGAAAATCAGCATAAACGCAGTATTTTAGGTGATGTACAAACACTTAAAGCACTTGACCCTTATATTGGGGAACTGGCGATTGAATCGATTCATATGGGTTCAATTCAGCCTTTCATTGTATCACGACAAAAAGATGGTGTGAAAATGCGAACCATTAATCATGGGCTACAAATTATCAGACACATCCTTAACCTTGCGGCAACGGAATGGGTAGATGAGTATGGCTTAACATGGTTGGTAACTGCACCAAAAATTAAACTGTTACCTGAGCGCGATAAACGAAAACCTTATCCACTCAATTGGGAAGAACAGGAAACATTGTTTGCGGCATTACCAGAGCATTTACGTAAAATGGCTTTGTTTGCGGTTAATACAGGCTGTCGCGATCAGGAGGTTTGCCAATTAAGATGGGCTTGGGAAATGAAAGTACCTAGTGTAAATTCAGTATTTATTATTCCTGATGAATTTGTAAAAAATGGTGAAGATAGATTAGTAGTATTGAATAATACCGCGCGTGAAGTCATAGAACGACAGCGCGGTAAACATTCTGAATTTGTTTTTACTTATAGAAGCAAACCTGTAACTCGGATGCTTAATCATGGATGGATTACAGCCCGAGAAAAAATCGGTCTTGGAGTTCGAGTTCATGATCTCAAGCATACTTTTGGAAGGCGGTTACGCTCTGCAGGAGTTTCGTTTGAGGACAGGCAGGACTTACTGGGACACAAGTCAACAAGAATCACAACGCATTACTCGGCTGCTGAACTGGAGAATCTGGTTAATGCTGCAAATAAAGTTTGCGGCAGCGATAAAGCCACCCGATTGACCTCACTAAGAGTAGTGCGAGAATTAAGTCACGAAAAATTCACGAACGAGAATTTTTGTGGATTAGGGAATTTCGGCGAGAGGCTTGATTTTACTGGTGGCCGAAGCTGGAATTGAACCAGCGACACAAAGATTTTCAGTCTTCTGCTCTACCAACTGAGCTATTCGGCCGTGCTTTAAGAAGCTTTATTAAAGCGGTTGAGAGGGTTGACGTCAAGTCTTGAAAGCAACTTTTTCACAGGAGCGGATAATCCCAGTGCTGCGGGTTTCTGTGGATCATACCAAAACTGCCCGGAAAGGCTTGTTTTATCTGTATCTGCAATTGCCGTGATAGGAAAAATATCCAGATGAAAATGCGTAAAAGTATGACGAAAAGGTGCTAGTGATTTGAGTTTTTTAGGCCTGATTCCATATTTTTGATGAAAGTCTTTTATTAAATTTTTTTCGTCATGAAATTCAGGCAGGCTCCATAATCCGCCCCAAATACCTGTTGAGGGTCGTTTTTCAAGCAATATTTTGCCTTCTGAATTTTGCAGTAATAATAGTATTATTTTTTTCACAGGTAATTTTTTAGCAGGTCTTTTGCCAGGGAAATCATTTTGTTGACCCTGGCTATAAGCTTTGCAATATTTGGATAAGGGACACATTTCACATTTAGGTTGGTTTCGTACACAAATCATTGCGCCTAAATCCATCATGGCCTGCGTATACGCTGCAGTATTTTTTTGAGGCGTATATTTTTCTGCCAATAACCATAATTTATCCTGATTTTCATATGCTTTTAGCATATGTACACGAGATAATACACGCTTGACATTACCATCCAGGATAGGCGCATGTTTTTTCATGGAGAGAGACGCAATCGCACCCGCCGTTGAACGCCCGATGCCGGGCAGGCTCTGCAAAAGCGCAATATCTTCAGGAAATTTTCCCTGGCGTTTTTCAACAATCATTTTAGCTGTTTTATGTAAATTTCTGGCGCGTGCGTAATAACCTAATCCTGTCCAGAGGTGCAAAACTTCATCTTCATGCGCTGCGGCCAATGAATTAACATCAGGATAATATTTGATGAATTTTTCAAAATATGGAATGACGGTATTAACCTGCGTCTGTTGGAGCATGATTTCTGAAATCCATACGCGATACGGCGTAATTTTTTTCTGCCAGGGCAAATCCTTTCGCCCGTGGCGTTGATACCAGGCCAAAACAGTTTGTTGAAAGTTTTTAGCTTTGATCATCAATTTCTCAACAAATTTTGCAGACCTCTTTGGATACTCTCTGGAATCTGGTCTTTATGTTTTTCAATTTTTTCTTTTATTTGTGATTTGATTTCCGTGACAGTAATACTTGTCCAGTCAGGACGAATTTTGGGATCAGATATCGTCCCTGTCACTAAAAGTGGAATAACAGGACCCCGTGATTTAACTTGTGTACCGTTGGTAAGACGTTGTAGTGAAATCTGATAATCTAATGCCTGGTTAACAAGATTGACTGTCCCTTGACCTGAAGCATTTATTCTCTGCGCATGGATAAATAAATCATGATTATTGACAATGCCATCTTGTATATCCAACGTCCCCTGTATGCTGTCAAAAGGTGTTTGGTGCGTATCTTGTCGGGTGGGTTCTGTCTGATTAATCATGGCATCAGCAAGATTGCTGTAATAATATAAATCTATACCTTGAAATGCACCATTTTTTCCAGAAAAGCTAAGATAACCATTTAATGCTGCGAGGTCTTTTTTCAAAAAGTTTATCTCTAACCATCCAGCCCAATGATATTGGTTGGTTTTTGCGTCTAACCCTTGTAAACGCAGCTTATCCATATTTACCAACATATTTGCGTTTAAAGTGATACTAATAGGTTTGGATATTTTATTGGTTTTAATCATAAAACTTGTTTCAATAGGGAAAAATTTATTCAGCGCAATATTTTTGCTCTTCAATTGGAGTTGATCTAATATTATTTTTTTATTTTGTTTTTCATCTTCATAAACAATACTGCTGTCTTTAAGATCAACTTCACCAATAGTTAATAGCGCCAATTTAAAAAAATTATTGTTGTCTTTCTGTGGAGACGCAACATTTTGTGTCTCCACGCGGTGATTTGATGTTGACACGTGATTCTGCCAATTAACCTGGCCCGACGCATTTTTGATCAAATCCAATTTAAGATAATTTAATATTATTTTATCAACCTGAATCTGACCGTTTAGTAACGGCCGAAAAGCGACACTAATATCTGCATCTTTTACGGAAAGAAAGTCAGTCTTAGGAAATGAAGGTGGATTACCTAATTTTAAATCATTAACCTTAATACCCAGCATGGGATAAAAAGTCCACTGCATTTTCCCTGCTATCACCAATGACCTGCCTGTAGAATTCTGAATATTATTAATTATTTCAGCTTTGTATTGATTGGGATTCACAAAGAAAACCAGGAATATAACACCCGCAATCAATAAACCTAATAAAACCAGACAGATATAAAAAATACTTTTGATAAAGCCCAGCATAATCTTTCCTCCATTTTTTTGATTATCGCATGATTTTGATATTTATTGGATAGCTTAATTATGATATATGATAGCGTGATTTATCTATTTAACGGGAACATCAACAGCAGATGAAAAAGATTTTAGTTTTTATTTCAGGCTTATTTTTATGCCAATGTCTTACTAATGCCTGGGCAGAAAATACAGTTTTATCGCAATGGATTGAATTAGGGCCGAATAATCAATGGATAGCGAGAGCCGTTACCACAGATAAAAGCTGCCCTGAGATCAAAACAGATAAGCAAATGATTCCCATGCAAATCCGAAGTCTTCCTAATGATCAATTTCCGATCACCGTTTGTCAGGCCATTTTACCACCTGATATTACATCAGCCTCAATCAGTAACCACAGGCTTTATTTGCCTAAAGCTGAACCACAAAAAATCGTGATTATTGGCGATACCGGCTGTCTCATCAAAAAAGGCATTGAGCCTCAAGACTGTAATAATTCCCGCCGCTGGCCTTTCCCTGAATTAACAAGACATGCTGCTGAATTTAAACCTGATTTAGTGATTCATGTTGGAGATTATTATTATCGTCAAAACATCTGCCTAAAGGGCAATAGGGGCTGCGCAAAAAGTCCTTATGGCGATGACTGGGCAGGCTGGCAAGCAGATTTTTTTCATCCTGCAAAACCTCTGCTTGAAAAAGCGCCCTGGATTTTCGTGCGGGGCAACCATGAAATTTGTGAGCGAGGTGGTGAAGGATGGACAAAGCTCCTGGATCCATTTTCTTTTAAGCACTGTTTTAATCATTCACCTATTTATAGTGTTGATATTGGCGGCGATACACGTTTATTTATCATGGATTCAGCAAATGCCAACGATATTGGTGCTCCTCCCGAACAAGTCAGCTGGTATGAAAACTATCTACAAGCCATCTCTAAAAGCCCCGACAAACATAATTGGCTGATCACGCATAAACCTTTTTGGTTTGTGTTTAAAGACGATCAACTCACACAAATTTATCAACACACTATAGACAATACTTTACAAACAGCATGGTTAGAGTCAAAACTCTCTAATGTTGATCTATTGGTTTCTGGACATCTTCATCGATTCCAGGCGATTAATTTTGCTGACGCACGTCCTGCGCAAATCATTGTAGGAGACAGCGGCACACGCCTGGATAAAAATCTTGTCCGCACAGAATTGAAAGGCTTAAACATCGCAGGCGCACCTATCAGTCAGGGATTGTCATTAGCGGACTTTGGCTATATGACATTGGAAAGAACAAAAGATAAGGGAATCTGGCGTGCGCAAGTGAGAAGTCCGCATGGACACATCATCGCCAGATGTATTTTTAAAGAAAATCAATTTATTTGTACAGAGAGGAAATAGATTTATGAATCTGATTACACAAAAAACCAAAATACTTCAGGGAAGCGCAACCCCACCCGGGTCTAAATCCCAGAGTATACGGGAAATATTATTAGCTTTATTATCAACAGGCGAATCTGTTTTAGAAAATATATTAGACTCAGATGATACGCATGATGCGATAAAAATCTGTCAAGATTTAGGCGCAGAGATTATCCAAGATAAAGATAAACTTATAATAAAAAGCCAGGGGCTGCCGCTTAAACCCAATAAACTAAAACTTAATTCTGGTAATTCGGGTATTACAACACGATTTATTATGCCGCTTTTGGGTTTAAGGGAAAATTCAGATCAACCCATCATCTTAGACTGCAATGAACAAATGCGCGCAAGACCTATCGACTCTCTGGTTGCTGCTTTAAGACATCTTGGATTGTGTATTGAATATCTCAACAAAGCCAACTCTTTACCCATTTCACTCACCGGCAATCTCACTGGCGGTAGTGTAGAGATAGAAGGCATTACTTCGCAATATCTATCAGCTTTACTGATTGCTTTACCCCTTGCAAAACAAGATAGCGTAATCATTGTCAAAGATATTCATGAGCGTCCCTATATGGAAATGACTTTAAGTTGTCTGGATAAGCAAGATATTTTTTATACACACCAGATCATCAATAATACAGATATTTATCATATAACAGGCAGACAAGTTTATACAAAATTTAACTCACATATTGGAGGTGATTTTTCTTCAGCTTCCTATTTGATTGCCGCAGCGGCATTATTGGGTAGTCGTGTAGTATTGCAAGGTTTAAATATGCAAGATCCACAAGGTGATAAAAGATTAGTGTTTTTGCTGCAAGAAATGGGGGCGGATATTACGATAGAGCCCACGCAGCTGATTATCAATGGCAGCAAAATATTACAGGGTATTAAAATCGATGCCAATGATATCCCTGATCTTTTGCCCACACTTGCCGTGATTGGTACACAAGCTGAAGGTAAAATAGAAATCACTAACGTCAAACAAGCCAGAATCAAAGAAACGGATCGTATACACGCTATGACAGAAGGCTTGAGACGTCTTGGCACGCATGTTGATGAATATGATGACGGCATGACTGTCTATAAAAGCAGCTTATACGGCAATCACGTCAAAGGCTTTGGAGATCATCGTACTGTCATGGCATTGAGCATTGCAGGATTATTATCGACAGGCAAAACCATTATTGAAGACAGCGAAGCTGTAAATAAGACTTTTCCTGATTTTATAAAAATATTACAGTCTTTAGGTGCCAATATACAATCATCTATTGATGAGAGAGGAAAAACTGATGACGGGCAATAGCTTTGGCCAATTATTTAAAATCACCACCTGCGGTGAATCTCACGGCGGCGCCGTTGGCGTCATTATTGATGGCTGTCCTGCCGGATTTGAAGTTTCTGAATCAGACATCCAAATAGAATTGGATAGACGTAAACCGGGACAAAGCAGCATCACAACACCGCGCAAAGAAACAGACACTATCCATATTTTATCAGGGATATTTGAAGGCAAAACAACAGGTACGCCTATTTTACTCTTAGCCTATAATACAGATATGCGCCCTGAAGATTATGCTGATTTAAAAAATGTTTATAGACCCTCACATGCAGATTATACTTATCTCATGAAATACGGCAGACGCGATTTTCGCGGCAGCGGCAGAGCCAGCGCAAGAGAAACGTTAGCGCGTGTTGCAGCTGGGGCTATTGCTAAAAAATATCTCAAAGAAAAGCTGAATATAGAAATTCACAGCTATGTTGAGCAAGTGGGGAATATTAGAGCCAATAATATAGAAGATAATTTAATTACAGCTGAAAATATTGAAGCGAATATTATTCGCTGCCCCGATCAGATCACTGCGAAAAAAATGATTAAGCTCATAGAAAAAGTTAAACAAGAAGGTGACTCTATAGGTGGCGTGATTAGAACTGTTATTCGACATGTTCCAATTGGATTGGGTGAACCCGTTTTTGATAAATTACCTGCGGATTTAGGTAAAGCCATGCTTAGCATCAATGCTGTGAAAGGTTTTGAAATTGGCTCCGGATTTGAAGGCGTTTCTTTACGCGGCAGTCAACATAATGATCCTTTTATGATAGAAAACAAAAAACTTAAAATTAAAACCAATTATGCTGGCGGCACTTTAGGTGGAATCTCTACAGGCGAAAATATTTATTTTAGAGTTGCGTTTAAACCCGTCTCAACGATCAGCAAAGCACAACAAACAGTTAACTTAGAAAATCAAGCTATCATCTTAGAAGCTCAAGGACGACATGATCCATGTGTATTGCCCCGCGCAGCACCCATCGTCGATGCCATGTCTGCATTGGTTATTATAGATCATTATCTTAGACATAAAGCGCAGTCTGCGTAATATTTCGGTATCCAGTCAAATGATTGGAATACAGATAAATTCATCATGTGAATTGCCTCAGATAAAACTGCTGCCACGCCCATTATGACCGCCATCAACATGATAGACGACGCCGCTAATATAAGAAGCTTTATTTGAAGTCAAAAAAACAACTAAATTGGCCACTTCTTCTGGGCTTTATTTTTCATCAGTGTCACAAGCCTTTCAGTTTGTACAGCGCCAGGACTAACCGAAAGTATACGTACACCGTGATCTATGCTATATGCTCCAGCTGTACGCGTAAAAGTTTCAAGGCATGCATTGCCGCTGCTGCCGGCAATATAGTTTGCATCCAACTTGATGCCAGATAATCCAGTAATATTTATGATAACACCTTTAAATCACCACCTGGAATTGCTCCCGCATTATTGATCAAGATATCAATATCACTGGCTTTTTCCGCAAGTTTGAAGATCATATGTCTATCAGATAAGTCTATCCCAATTGCTTTAACGGAAATCCCATAACCATTTAGCAGATCGATAAATTCCACTCTGCGAGGACCGGTAATTTCAGAGGCAAATGCTTTATATGCATTGAGTTTACCAGGCTTGAGTGGGTTGATAAATAATAAAGTTTTCACAGCGCTTTCTCCAGGGTTTAAATTTTGAATTTTCTTAAATTTTTTCCGATCATATTTAGTGATTTATGTAAATCAAGCATTTGTTTTTCACTTAAATCATTTTGAATACTATCAGTGAAATCATAGATAATTTTAAAAAATTCGTAACTACTCAGCCAAATTTTTTTGATGTATAATCTCGGCATATCGATTTTGCACTTATCAGGAGTAGTCTGTTTTGATTATTCAGAGACCGCAAAATATACCTTATCGAGATGAGCCTTTAGAGGCGCATAGCTGGCATCTACAATACCTAAAGTTGTACGCGGAAAATCAAACATTAAAAGAGCAATTACAAAGCCAGGGTCAGATGTTATTAAAATTGCAAGAACGCATAAAAGAATTAGAAGGAATGCTTGCAAAGAATAGCAGCAACAGCAGTAAACCCCCATCAAGTGATGGATTGAACAAACCCAATTCCAAAAGCCAAAGAAAAAAGAGTGGACGTAAGACAGGCGGACAAAAAGGTCATCAGGGCATTACGCTTGAGCAAGTAGAGGTTCCGGATTTTGTAGAAAAACACAAACTATCTCTTTGCGAAAAATGCCAATATTCACTTTCTGAGTTAGAAGCAAGTCAGCATGAAAAACGACAGGAATTTGAAATACCGGAAGCGAAGCTACAAGTGACGGAGCATCGTGCTGAAATCAAAATATGTCCTCGATGCGGTACTATAAATAAAGCAAAATTCCCTGATCACATTACACAGCCTGTGCAATATGGGAAACGCGTCAAAGCGACAGCAGTCTATTATAGTCAGAATCAATTATTGCCATACGACAGATTACAGGCAATTTTCCGTGATATTCACGGATTTGAAAAATTAAGCGAAGGAACATTATACAACATCTACAATTCTGGCTATGAGAAGTTGGAAAATTTTTCTGAGAATGTAAAACAGGAAATAATAAAGAGTGGAGCGGCTAATTTTGATGAATCAGGAATGCGGGTCAACAAAAAATTAAATTGGCTGCATGTTTCTTCAACAGAAAAGCTGACACATTAC
>Ga0206909_1095_pt1 | contig 18350 bp, 8 predicted proteins | sample Alteio_BWOrgHeat_76_FD_152943 | JGI IMG/M metagenome (GOLD analysis project Ga0206909, IMG submission 152943) | Enriched cells from forest soil in Barre Woods Harvard Forest LTER site, Petersham, Massachusetts, United States -... | ecosystem: Environmental > Terrestrial > Soil > Temperate forest > O...
CTGTTATTAAAGATAGTCCAATGATAGCAGTTGTAGTAAAAGCACCAGAGCCACCACCAGTTGCATCGACATTGTTCACAGGGTCATTACCCATTCCTGCATATTCAGAACAAAATTGCTTTTTAGGATCAGTTTCAGTCCATTTACCAATCTGTGGATCATATCGCCGTAATTTAAATTCATCCCATCCCGTTTCATCATCTTGTTCACTACTTTTACCTTGATATAGGTAATCATTTGTCAAGGTACCAAATGCCTTACTGCTTATACCAGCCATTTTTAAGCCATAAGGATAATAGCAATCCTCTTCCTGCAAAGGTCCATGGGTGACTTGGACGTCAAGATTATCAAAGTAAACAGGGTTAGGGCTTTCATTTGACACATATACAAAAAGATAGCCGTTCTTCTGAATGGTGATTGCATTTCCATTGTTTGCCTGCATCAGGACCGCAGGGTCATCACCTGTCATTTGAGGCACTTGCAAAGCACTCGAGTTCATGTTTGTACTCACCGGCTGGAAAGCCTCATCATCTAAAACGACCCAATTAAGATAGGCTTTAGGATTAGTAGAGATGTAAGGTCTGTCCGCATTATAAAAATCTGTTAGATTGTTTGATAACAGAGTGGGATTATTATTAAAAATGGATATTGCAGCTTTGCCTGAACTCACTTCTGAAATCCCTCCACTCAATGTTCCAATCAAAGAATTGACAATATCTTGAATTATTTCATCTGGGGCATCACTACCCCCATCAGCCTGATACCAGGCCAATGTAGATAAAGATACCTGATCTCCTGCCATCACTTTAAGAATTATTGCCGGTCCTGTAGATTGGGCGGTTGATCCTGGGTTTCCTATCAATTTGCTTACTATCTGGTTATTGTAAGGATTTCCAGAAGGATTGAACCCATCAGGCACTGGATATTGTGTCTGTGTGATATTGTTGAACAATTGGGTTTCAGTTTGCCTGTTTACTTCCTCCATCGTCGCTTCATATATATTGGGGGCTGACACATCATCTGAAAGTATTGACCTTGTATTGCCTAAATGATCAATGATAAAATAGTCGAAGACATATTTTAAAGAATTTACGTCCGAAGTCACAATTATCTTTGGCCTAATCCTTCCTTCATCTTGCTTAAAAAATTCCAGTACATTGTTTTGATAAACAAAATTAGCAATATAGTCCGTGATTACAGTGTTTGCTACATTTCCATTGGTACTTGATGGCGAAGTATAAACTTGTTTTTCCAGCTTATTGCCCTCTGCATCATAGGTGTAAGTAATCGTTTCGCTTACTGCATTTGCATTTGTAGCTGAATATTTGGTAATTACATATGGAAGGTCAAGGTAGGAATTATACACTATCGGATTGACAGGTGGTGTATTGTTGCCTGTATTTGTCCCAAGCCCCTTATTGAGGTCGAGTATCACATTCCCGTCTGCATCATAGGTGTAATCTACACTCTGCATATTGTGATTTGTAGAATTCGGACTTGTAGCCGAAGTGTTGAAATCCCCCAATATTGTTTGAGGGTTATTGTTCGCGTTTATTATATTCTGAACTTTATTGGGGTCTGTGGGTATATAATTATAAGTAAGATCATCAATCGGTGTTGAAGTACCAGCCTGTAAGCCTTGTTGCTGCATGCGTTTGATATTGCCATTTTCGTCATAAGCAGTTGATGAAGTATTTCCATCACTTCCCATCAAAACGGTATAATTGATATTAAAACTGCTATTAGGATCCTTAATCCCCCAAACCCCACCAAAATTCTGAGTAAAATATCCTTGCAAAAAAAGATTCGCTGCATCATACGTGTACCCATAACTGCGTTCTTGCCCATCACCAGCACTCACCCATCTCTGACCTGTGATGTTCCCGTTATATTGAAGATTAGAAGTGAATCCCCAATCATAACTAAGATCCTCACCAAACCATTTATTGTTTTGGAAGTTGACATTGGACGAAGTCGGCCCAGATGTATAATTCCAGTTGATGCCTTTAAGCCACCCACGGATATTGTAATTGTAATCGTTATCTTCTAGCCATTGACCGCTTATGGGATTCCCGTTTATATCAGCCTTTTCTCCGATCTTTTTATTCTTTAATTGCCCTAATGCATCATAGGTATATGAAGCAATTGTCCGGGATACAGGTGAATTGATATTATCATTGACCTCTTCCGTTTCATCAAGAAGCCTCCCAGCAAAATCATAGTCATAATTTGTCTTTATGTCCATGTTCTGTACATTAGCTGCAGGATTATTATGTACTTGGAACAGGCATAGTGTCTTCCCTAAAAAATCATACATGCTTGTCACTTCATCAACACCTCCTTTGTAATTATCACTAATGGTTTGTATTGTTCTGTCCTTTTCATCATAAAAATATGCCGTCTGCATCCAGTTGCCCTGTGTAAGTTCATCCGGATTTGAAATTACCCTTACACTGACACTCGTTACCATGTTATTGACCATCTTCGTTGGTGAAGAGGGAACTGGCTCACCATATGAATTGGTTCCTATATCGAGTTTGCTGTTATTTGAATTGTCATATGTCTTGGAAGTGGCCGTATAATTATCATAGTTCGTTATTATTAGGGGAATAAAGCTATAATAGGAAGGTACCGGATTGTCATTGACAGTCTGACTGTTGGTAAAATAACCGGGCGAACCAACTACTATTGCAGCAGTAAAGGTCGCTGCTGAGGGGGCTGTCGAGGTCGTTTCTGTCGTGAATCCGCTTTGAAAAGTTATACTTTCAGTTGCCTGATAGCTTGTCCTTCCAATTTGTCTGCTACTGAAAAATAAAGACGAAGGAGTGCCTGAAACATAATTACCCGTATAATTCTGAATGTTATTGTTTTCTTGCAGACCGTTCACATATTCTTGCAGGACATCCCTTGTAACTGGTGGATTTGGCGGAGATGGAACAGGGGTTATAATGCCTCTTTGAATTACCCTGTTTGAATTATCATATAAAATGGCATTCCACTGGTATTTGGAAGCAAGGTTTGGATTCTGGCTGAATACCAATCTGTTTTTCAAATCGTAGACTGCATAATTCCAGCCTGTCCCCGGATCTTTTTCTGCGATCATACGCTGTCTTGGGTCGTATTCATAGCGAAAGCATAATCCATTTACAATGTTGGTCGAAAGAACCCAGGGACCGCCTATCTTGACCAGGGCTGCGACAGCACCAGGTGTAATGATGAAGCGCAATAGACCAAAATCATCATACACATAAAATGTCCAAAGCCATCCCTGATAGATATTCGTTGGACTTGCATCAGCTTGTACCTTTTTTAAAACAGTATGTCCTTGAAGATCTTTGTACTCTACTACCTGAAAACCTTTTTCATCTGTTGTCACAAGCTTATATAATTCTCCAGGGGCATAGTTTGTTGTAGTCGTTGGAATATTTGTATTATCATCATCTGTATAATTCAATGGAGTATAAGTGATGTTCCATTCAGGGATTGTCTCTGTTGCATCATTTACGAGATAGGCCATTTGTGTACTTACAGGTGCAGACGAACTTTCACTTCCTGCCCAGCTATTACCTGGGGCAAAACTTTGGGTGACCCTGTTCAAAGGAGAAGCTTCATAATCTCTATGACCATAATAATATTTCTCATTTTGGAGGCTGGGCTGATCGCTGAGATATACACTGCCGTAAAAGTCGGTCTGTTCTACAAATGGATTATATTTGATATCACCATCGCTTTCGGTTGAGGCATAGGTCAAGAAACCGTATGATTCCCTACCAAATCCATCGTAAACTTTGGATTGAATCATGTCGGTCTTCTGTGGTGATGTCTGCCAGCTGACAGTTTGTATTGTCCTTCCCAAACCATCCGTATATTGAGTGGTATGTTCTACCTGCGTTACACTTGTAGAGGCAGAGACCGCAGTCGATTGATCAGTCAACGGGACCTGAGGTTCCCATACCCTTACGTAATTGACCCCTGTGGCGAGGTCATATGGTTGAGCCTGATAGGGAATGGATGTTGATAATGCAGAAGGAACCTGGAAATCAGCTGTTGGGACATTTTGAGCGTACGACATCGTCGATATACACTGAGTCAGTACATATAATGATGCCAAAAGTATTTTTTTACAGACGTTCATTTGCTGTAAGGTTTAAATGATTGGCGATTCTACGAATTTTTTTACTCTTATCATATCAAGGACAATTTGCTGCACCTCCTGAAATAACTCCATTACTGTTCAATGGCCATGCAACATTTCCAGGAGAATATGGCTCAAACCATGTCATATTAGTTACGGGTTGCGTTAATCCCTGATCCAGATAAAGCTGAACACCTGTCCCTAATATTGCCGAGGGCGAAATATAAACTGTCTTTGTATATTGGCATTCCGTACAACTGCATGCAGTTGCATTTGACTGATCGCTTGTTAAATTACCTATAATTGCTGTGTATGTGGGAGGAAGTGCTATGAAACTTAATGTGATATTGGAGCCAATGGTGTAAGGCACCGAATTTCCGCATCCTGGACCGAAACCAGGGGCTATGCCGTATGTTCCGGAACTGCCACAAGAAAAGATCATAGTATGTGGCCCTGCTGATAAGGTGGTCGTGAGGATTCCAGTGGAACCTGTTGGAGGGAATCCTATATTATTCGTTCCGTCTATAGTAACTGATATATTTGAGTTAGAATAGCCTGATGTATTGGTCATGTATACCTTGTACTGTTGGAGGGTTGAACAATTGTTGGAAGAGGAGCTTGCATTTGCATAATTCTGCCCATTGGAATTAATATCATTTTGGGCCTGTTGGTTCGCATCCTCAGAGCTGATTGAAGAACTGTACCTGCCTGCAGGTACGGTATAAGTGACAATGGTACCATACCCCGGTGAGCAGTTTCCTTTCACAAAATTTGCACTCATTTGAATATTATAGAATCTCGGAATGGCGACCTGATATTCGTAATCATATGCTTTCAAGATATTTTGATCTTGGTCACGGATAACATTTAATCTGCCAAGACCGTCATATGAATTGTAGACGATTCTGTTATTGTCATCACACTGACTGCTTACTTCAGCAAAAGGAGCACAATATGTAATTGTCTCCATAAAAGTATTCTGAGGATAAAGTCTCAATTCATCTATGTATCCCGTCCCGCTAATTTGAACAACGGTTACACCTGTGACAGTATGTTGATAGTATGTCCATCCGTTCGCTGTTCTTCCTGTTGTCACAGATGTACTGCCTGTTACGGTATAACTTCCATCCTTACTCCAATACGATACGACGTATGTGATTGTAGGTAAGAGGTTCATTGCCGAAATATATAAATTATTCGGTCCTGGGTTACTGTGCGAAATGTAAAAGCAATTGCCACCTGTTGGAGAGGTTGGGTCAGGCGTAAGGGTTCCAGTATAGATCCAATTACCCGTGCAATTATCTTCAAAGGAGCTATAAGCAATAGTATTTCCTGCGGAGGCCTGAGCGTTTGTCACTGTTCCAATAAGACGGTCAGAAACAGGTTGATCGAATATATATCCTGTATTGGATGATTCTGTTGTTTTCTGTATCAATGAACCATAAGTATCATAATATAAATTCGTTACTGGCTGATAATAATTTGGATCCCTTACAATCTGTGAAGGATTGAAAGGCACTAATGCCGTATTGTTTATAAGCGCATTGTTCATAATAGTATTTGGGGTTCTAAATATATAAATAGTCGATGGTTTGATATCGCCATTTGCTATTTGGCTATACGAAACAATGCTTCCTTTCACCAGATCCGTTTCTGTTGGCTTAATGACATAGGTTTCTGTAAGTACGGGGGAGGCGATATCATTGTTTGATTGCATCGTTGCTATTGCTGCGCTCGCAGAATTGCTATAGTCCCCGCTGTAATAATATAAGGTTTGGTACTCTTGTCCCTTTGAATCAAATTCAATTTTCTGGGAAAGTAAATAGTTTGTATTATAGACATAGGATGAGCTTGTTAAAACATATAATTTGTTGGTATTATCAGTAGGATCATAAGTATAGACATCCGTACTTAATAAATCCACTTTCCCTGAAAAAGGATAGTAAGAGGTTGAGAAGACATTTGTTGTGTTCTGTAATGCATCGGTACCTGTAAATTCACAAAGGGTACAAACATAATTTTGCTGTTGAGGTATCCAATGTTGGGATAAATAATAAAAAGAATTATTATAGTCATCTGATGGATTGAGTGTATAATTATTCTGGACGGCTTTTAAAAGAAAGTTTGCGTTATTGTAATATTCAATTCTTTTGATCAATCCATATTTCCAATATCCATATCGTTGCTGATATGAAAAATGGGGCACGCTATCAGGAAACTCTATAGGATAGTCAGTAGGTGATGTGAAATAATAAATTGTCTTTCCATTCATTGTGTTATTATTTACAGTTTTGATCTCCACCTGTGAATAATTCAAAGGGAGTGGATTATTGTAATTAAGGGCATAACTGCTGGTATTTGTAAGAGTAGAGTAGAAATAGGGAGGGGGCGGAGGCGGAGGGAATAACATTTCAACGACATCAATAATAACATTGGCAATGATTTTCGAAACAACAGGCGGCACGCCGAAGCTTTCAGCCAAGCCCTGTACACTAATTTGCAGCATTATTCCCATAGAACTACTGATAGGGGTAATTCCTGCTCCGGCTTGACCATTATTACAATTTTCTACAGACACCCCCATTTGTGTTGAAAATATAGGAGGATTATAGCCCCAGCCCGAACTAGTATTGTCGTCTGATAAAAGATAAGTATAATCTGTTTCTGTAACAGTATTTGTTGAGACATCATTCAAGGCCGTTGAATTAACTCTAATACCACCAACATAGGTATTAGTTCCTTTATAAGAAACCATATTTGGTTCGTAAGTATAACTAAGGGTTCCACCTGTTGGATAAGTAATTGATTTGATCAGCCCATTTTCAGCAGCAAGTCCACTCAGATAATCTCTTGAATTGCCGTAATCTCTACCTCCCGGAGTGGTAGCAGCATAATAAGCCGAATATGGATAAACATTATTTGTTGAAGCTACTGGATCGAATTGAGGATTATCATTGATCAAATTATAGTACCCCCACCAATCATGATAGAATGAATACCTTGCGGGTACAAAATCAGGAGAATTTGCATTGCCGACATCAGTAGCATCTGAATAAGAATAATAGGTGAATTGAGATGGGGGCTCAGAGATTGAAGCAGCAAGATTTAATTTTTGCATTTGTTTCAAGCATAGCCTCAGGAAAGGCTGCTGTTGAGGACTTGTAAAGCTGGTTGGAGCTGGTTGAATGGTCTGCTGATAAAAGTATCCATATGTAAAATCAATTTCAGAAGTATAATTGTTATTCTTATAAAAACTAACGGATGTTAAAGCATTATCACCACTAAGATCCTGTCTAGCCATCCCATAATTGAAAAGTATTTTATCACCATATTCATTGGTAATGGACGCAATTTGTTTGATTTTTGTATCAATGAAACCAACTGTCACATTAACACCTGTTTGAGCATAAGTAGCGCCAGCGGACCTTACAGCAGAATGTTCCCCTTCTGTGGTAATTTCTTCCTGATTGTAGTTAAATGAGATAGTTTTATTTGTGAGCGGGTTGACAATACTTGTAAGCATCCATTTATTACATACGAATTGATGGGTTGGGTACCCTTTCAAGATTCTCTGATTTGGGGCCGTTCCATTTGGCGTAGTAATCAGCATAAAATTATAACTGGACTCGTAATTGAGCGGATAAGTGAGAATATTTTCCGTACTGATATAGGTTCCATCTGCACTATAATTCACTGGCTGAATGTATTGAGCAACTTCATCAAGTTCCATATCTTGAAATATATATTCAATGCCAGTTTCGTCAATAATAGTAAATTTGGAAAGTGTAGTGCGTATCCCTTGATTTATCAAGGAGTTATCAAAGGTGGGAATTAACTTCAATTTTGAGTCCTTTTCATTCAGGAAGAAAACGCTTTTATCCTTACCGATTAAAAATTGTCCTGTCCTCCCATTAAAATTAAATGTAAAAACATCCAATTCTCTGTCAGCTAGATATTGAGGAGGACCCAACGTTGCTCCTCCGCCTCTTACCAACAATGAATATGATGCCCCATTTGTTATTACATCGTTTGCATTGTATGTTGAATTTATATATCCATTAGGATAATAATTGCCTACATATTGATACATCCCATATTCAATTTGTTCTGGTGATAGATTGAGTGGGTTGGTGCAATACCAATAATAATCAGGATAAATACCATTCTGGTATTGATCATCAGCTTCCCCGATTTGCTCCCGGCTGATGTAACCTCCAAAATTCAAATCCCATCCCGTTCCACAAGAGGAACCGGGGTCATCGACTTTAAGCCCATTGCCGCCAACATAACTTAAACTAACCGAAGTACTTAATCTATTATTTGCATCAGAAATACTGTAAAGAGGCAAATCGATTTGCGGACTACCATTTTGAAGATTGACCTGTCCATATAACGTCTCCCCAATAAAACTTAATAAGAAAAACAGCATTAAGAAAAATACTTTCGCCATAATTTTTTTATTATAGAGTGTATCCTAATCTGAATTGAAAAGCCGGAGCGATTGGAATTTCATATTCATGAAGAAAATCATATAGTAATTGGAGATTCCCCACCTTTTTGCCAATTTTATATTTCTTAGTGAGTCCAGCCAATGCACTTTTTTGCCAAATATCTATATTTTGAATGTTCTCAAGGTCGTGCAGACTGGCAAATTCTTGGTAATAATTATATTCAAGCCCCCCTGTTATCCAAATACTTCCTTTTGCTTTTATATCCACATAACTTCGAAGGCCAAATCCTTGGTTGGTTAAATTAATATCACTGAATCCACTACCCAACCCGAGCCTGTATGCGGTCCCAAACCCGACAGTTGCCTTATCACTTATCTTGTAACCCAATGTAAGTGCGAGGTCACTTGCAGGAGGCAAGAATCCTGTGCCTTGCTCATTTTGAATGCTGAATCCGAATTCGAGTCTTTTCAAAAATGTCTTTGTTTTTTGAGTATTGGGATCAAAGTCAGGCATTGTCAGATTACCGCTTGTGCCACTATTTCCAGTGAATTGATTTACCTTATTCTTAAGTGCGGCCAATTGCGACTGAGCAGCTTGAAACTGCTGTTGTAAGAATTGTCCTGGATTATTTCCTCCTGCACCAGTGCCCGAACCTATCTTTTGCATTATATCCCCTTGTACACTGTTTATTGTTTGGAGTCCATTCAAAGACTGCGGCGTACCATAATTATCAGGCAGTTTGAATATTTGTGCGAAATAACTGTTTTTCTGCATGAACTTTTGATAAATGGAACTTTGAGAAAGGATTGTGAGTGCCTTTGTTTCGAGCAACTTTTTATCACTAAGCATTGCCTTATACTGCTGTAACTGTGCCTGATAATAGTATACCTGTTTATTGATACCCAGTAGCTGACCGCCGAGATTGCTGTAACTGTTTAATTGAGATTTTAGTTCAGCCTCCCGCTGCTGTATAAAGGACTGAATATTATTTGCAGCCTGTAATTTACTTTCCAGAGATTGTATCTGGGTTCCGACGGCACTTATCTGTTGCAACTTTGAACTACCGAGTATGCCGGGGAATTTTGTATTGATTTGCTGCAGGAATTGCATGGCCGTTTGAATACTATCAAGCCCGGGTATATATTGTTTCAAAGGATGAAGGACGCCTGTATTTAGCGGGGCCTGAAGGGATGTTGTCAGTTGTTGATATTTGCTCTGCACTCCAGTGAACAACTGCTTTGCCTTATTGCTGTCAAGTTCTTGCACTTGCTGCATTAATTTGGTCTCTTTCTGTTCCATCCCGCTTAAGAGTTTCTGACTTTGGGATGTCACATTTGCTGTCAGCTTTGCATAAGTTGTATTCAATTTATCAAGAGAACTTGAAGAGACAGTATTATAGGCATTCAATATCTTCTGCTGCATCAGAGCAACACTGTCGCTTTTCTGAGCATGAACTGAAAAACAGCCAATGCTCATAAAGACAAAGAACAGTATTAATCTCATAAAATGCTTTTTAAATTTTATTCGTCCTGATTTGTTTGCACACTTTCAATCTCATCTTTTTTGTTTTTCCAGAACACCTATCTTTTTATTCAACTGAATAATGTATAAAGTGAGCTCTTCAACTTTTTGTAACAAAAGTGCATTTGATTGCCCTATTTCTATTCCGTTCTTCTCCATCTCAGTGGCAGGTGCGATACCCGGCAAATGATGATTCTCCTGTAAATAGATCTCTAGGTTTGGGAGTGGTTCAAGTTTGTAGGAACTATCAAATACCTTATCCATTCCTGTAGTATTGACAGTCAATTGGTTGGCCCGTATATTGCCTTTCACATCAAGTAAATATCCGCTGCTCATAGGATTGCTCGTGGTGGGTGTGCCGATGACCACGCACGATGATTGGATATCCAATGGCACAGGGTTAAAGTTGTCATCTGTCGATTGCAATGCGAGTCCTTGCAATGAACTGAGAAAAGTTGTGGCAGGCAGGAATAAAAGATTTTGATTGGTCCCAGTATGCACATGTAAGGTACTTAGAGGATTTGGGGTAGCTGTGCCAATGCCAACATTGAGGTTTTCCGAACCGATTGTGAGTGCTGCTGAAAAGGAATAGTTATTGTCTACTCTACCTAATTGCAGATAGCGATTAGCGATTCCGCTTGAATAGAAATTATTACCGAATAAAATTGCACCCCCGTAAGCAGACCCCATTACAAGCCCTCCAAGTGGAGGACCATTTGGAGGTGTCACATTCTCCTCCCCAACATCATCCTTCAGGACAATCATAGGTTGTACCATTCCTGAAGTGGCAGAATTGTAGACCAAAAGATTATTTCTCGCAATCAGCTGATTCTGAATATTGGCAATGCCATTGACATCGAGGTCGTAGGCAGGTGTTGGGGTGCCTATACCAATTTTCCCAGTTGATAATATTCGCATCCTCTCGATGGCGTTGGTTTCAACGACCAGATCTTGAGCATCTGTCGTTCCCAAGAAATCCGTTCCGGGAATAGTCCCTTGATTTCCAGTTAGCGACCAATTACCACCACCCTGTGCCCCTCCTAATAAGGCTGATGGCGGTTGTTCTGTGAAATGCCCATCTCCTCTTACATCCGTTAAAACATAACCAGCACCCCCTGCGCCTGAGCTTCCCATGCCTGGCAAAAAGATTGTTTGGATAGATGCATCAAAACTCAACTGGTTCGCAACTGGAGTGACGTCATTACCGATACTTATCGAATTATTTATGTCTGGTGTAACCGTCGAATGATTTGCCAAAGAGGATTTTAATGAGACTGCGGCATACATCAGAGTGGTTGGGGGATCATGGTGGCCAATATAAATGTTATAATTGCTATTCGACCCCAAGGTCGTACCACTGCCATAGCCAATGGCGGTATTATTAGACCCTACATCAAGATTGTCCAACGAATATGCACCAATGGCAACGTTTGAGATGGAACCATTGCTGTTTCGCAGGGCATACGTGCCAAAAGCAGCGTTTTCACTTCCTGTTGTATCACTCATTGAATGATACCCGAATGCAGTGCTGCCATTACTGTTATCATCATCCTGCAGAAAGCCTGACTGAACACTGTTCACACCAAAGGTCAACATCACATCATCAGTGGTACCAATGAAATTGGTAAATGCAGTGGTGCCTGATGTCCCTGTCAAAGACCAGCCTGAACCGCCGCTCACTTTACCTGGTGAAACAGAACTGTAGTGTCCATCACCCGCAATATCGGTCAAAACATTGCCAGCAGCAGTAGGCAATCCCGGTAGATAGACAATATGAATGGTAGTGTCAAAACTGAGTTGATTTGCAACTGGCGTTATGTCATTCCCTATACTCACGGAATTATTTACATTCGTTGCGCTTGAATTTATGCCTGTAGGTGGGTAATAACTCTTAAATTTAATTGTAGGAGGAGTAGCAGAACCTATATAAATATTATTAGAGCTTGTTGCACCTAATAGAGCACCACTGTAAAAACCAACAGCAATATTGTTTGATCCGGAGTTTACACTTTCCAGTGCAGAGGTACCTAGAGCTACATTAAAGCTCCCAGTTGAATTGTTGCTCAAGGAATAATTGCCGATGCTTGAATTTGCATTGCCAGTTCCATTTGAGGTCAGGGCGTATGCACCAACTGCCACATTTGAGCTTCCTGCAGTACTGGAACCACCGGCTTTTGTATAGATTGCACTGGCATTGGAATTTAATGAATAGGCCCCAAATGCCGAATTCTCATCACCTGTGGTATCATTCATTGAATTATATCCATAGGTAGTATTACCATTACTGTTATCATCATCCTGTAAGTACCCCGATATTATTCCATTGACCCCGAAGCTGGTAATGACATCATCGCTTGTACCGATATAGTTTGTGAATTCAGTTGTCCCTGAATTGCCAGACAATGACCATCCTGAACCTGACATACCACTATTGAGAATATTGATATTCCCTGTTGAATCGGGAAAGAGCCCATTTACTGAAGCAGGTAGATATTGATTCGCGTTTAGAATAGGTGCGGTCATTGTGTAACTGCCTGTGAAGATAGGTGCGGCCTGTATCTGGAAGAAATTATCTTGAGCAGCATCGACAAGTTGTAATGGCAGGACAGTGCCTAACGATGCACTACCTACAAGGCAAAAGCAATAAGTACCAATTCCGCTACCGCTCTTAATGGACCTTGATAGACTCGCATTTAACAAGATTGAACCTTTGAAGTCAGTTCCATTCCATCCTCCTGAAGCTGTAAAATTACCAGAATTTGATTGCAATAATGGGTTGCCAGAGGCATCAAGAAAATACATCGAATAGGAGTTTGGAATGATGCTAAAAACATTATTCCCTGTCCCGTTATTGACCTGAAACGTATTCGTGCCATCAGAGAGAAGCCTTAAGATCTCTGTATTGTTTGCTTTTAATAGAAAATCGTTCGCATCAGTAGTGCCAATGAAATTGGTTGCAGCAGAAGTACCTGAATTACCAGTTAAAGACCATGTTGAATCTGTTTGCGCATGAAGGCAAAACACGTTTGCTATCAGCAATCCAAGGATCAATCCGCGCAGGCTGTATTGTACTTTCATGCTGTGTTTTTTTTCTTTGATGTCATATGTATATGATTACCTCTGACTGAATTCATATTTCTTATGTCTATTAAAAAATTCATAGAGTCAAGAGTTGAAGAAGAATGCATACTTAATTCATTATTGGTCTTGCCAAGTTTCCTTATTTGCTGATTATCATCATTAGTAACTATGAATCGTTTTGCACGAATGAAATTGTAAATAAGCAAGAGATCCCCCTTTAGATAAGGCATGGAATTATTGATAGGCCAGTTTATGGTTGGTTCAAAAAAGATTCCAGATATGTAGGACGAACATAACTTCATTATACAGAAGTTTAGTTTTGGTTACAGGAACTTTGAAATGTTAGGATAGAGGAGTATGAAAAGCAGTTATAAATTTCAGTTGAAACTATTATTCTTTTTTGAATTAACAAAATATTTTGTTAATTATCTTGAAAAAATTATCGTTACTTTTCTAATTAATAAAATGGTCATTATTAATTAACTTCGAAATATTGTAGGTAAATTAATCAACAAAATTGTGTATCAACTTCATTACCCGATAGTAGGGAAAAGGCTAAAAGAATGAATGTTATATTTATTTTATCGACTTTCTCAATGCCATTCCGATCTTTTCTACGACACCTACGACCACTGCGTTTCCCATGAGGAAAGCCCTCTTCATATCAGAAACATTTTCAAGTTGAGTATGGTTATCAGGAAACATGTCCAACCGTTCCAACTCGATTGGCAATAACCTTCTAAATCCTTCTTTTGTTTTGATCACATGCTTAAAACGTGAGGCTGATGTCCCACCTTCACCAGTGATTATCGTTCTTGACGGTCTGTCTAATGGATCTGGAAACGCCATCCCACCTTCGCTGTAATTATATTCAAAGCCCTTAGTGTTCAGGCGGGTCTCCTTCTTTGCACCTTTGAGAAAAAGCCATTTGGAAAGGTCTTTTTCATCAATATAAAATTCTTTTGCCACGCCTCCCTTCTGAATGATGTCTTTTAATGTTGTCGTCCTACCTTCAAATGCAGAGATTGTCTTTACTGTTGTCACTGCGCCATTGATAATCACACCACTGTTCTGAAACACTGATGAATTGCCATTTTTATTGAACGAAGAAGATATCCGAGAAATGTCTCCTTTCAATTCAAATTCATTCGCTGGAATTGATCTGTCTAAAGTGACATGAAATGCTTCAGCAAGAATTCCGTCTTTTAAAATCCAATCTTTTGCAGGAGATCTTTTGAGACTTTCAAAAATAGAAGTGCCTTTTAAATATGCCAGGATAAATATCCTTCTTCTCCTTTGCGGCATGCCGTAATCTGCGGCATTGATAACTCTCCATTCAACTGCATATCCAAGCATGTCAAGGCTTTTCAGGATCACCGCGAAGTCCCTTCCCCGTTGTTTCGAGGGAGAAATAAGCAGGCGGTCTACATTTTCTAAGAAAATATATTTCGGCTTATTTTTTTTCTCACGCAAAATCTTATGTATCGACCACCACAAGACACCTTTATTCCCAAGCAATCCTTTTGAATTTTTCAATGTGGCGGCGACTGAATAATCCTGACAAGGAAAGCCGCCGACCAACAAATCATAGTCAGGGATGTTTGCAGCATCTATGGTTGTGATATCTTGACTGATATGCCCTTCCTTTCCAAAACGATGTTGATAGACCATCGAGGCATGTTGTGTTTTTGTTGAGGGCTCCCACTGATTACTCCACACGATCTCATAGTCTGAATGAAAGGGTTTCTTGTAACCTGACAATGCTGATCTCTTTTTCCAACCTTCAAGCCCGAGCCTGAAACCGCCAACTCCAGCAAACAATTCTACAACCTTGATCCTTTTATTAGAGACCTTAACCTGATCTTTAGCTGGAATATCTAAATATGGCGTGACTTGAAATGTCCCTATTTCTTTGATATTATTTTTTCCTGCCTTTCCTGAACTCATTTCAAAAATAATAAGCTGCAGAACCATGATCCGGCAGGGAGGGGAATTTGCGTCGAATGACGTATGCTGTGGATTGTTATTTCTTAAGGAAGGGCACTTTCAATAGCTTCCCCGATAAGCTGTAAAAGATTATTTTGGTGCTGTCTGTCCGGGCTTACCCACGTGCAGGCGTTGGTCTTATTCTTGGCCGTATAAAGATAGATGGGGGAAGAAAAATTGAGCGGTAGCTTCTTATGTTCATCCAGAAAGTCAAAGGCCATGTACACACCCTTATCAGCATCCTGCATAACCACCTTTCCTGTGTAGAATCGCTTCTTTTTTGTGTAGGCATCGGGATATTCAAAACTGATTTCAATGACTTCTTGACTCATAAGGTTTTCAAAGATACTTTTGTTCAAGTATATCTGCAAGACCATAGGTAGAATAATAAAAGAGAAATGCACTGACTTTAATCAGAGCATCAATCCAATATTAATACAGACCAGGCTTTATAACCTTGCTAGCCCATATGCTGTTAATGCTAATCCAATAGCGCAAACAAGCAGCTTTTCCCTATCATTCAAAGGAATGACGTGTAAAACAGGATTGCTGATCGCTTCGCAACCACTGCGCAATATTATCGGGCAACAATGCACAAAGTTCCGCATCCAGGAAGTACTTGATAAGAGTAAGATCCTTATCTGCAATTTTGCAAAAGGAATAATCGGTGAAGATGCATCTGCATTGCTTGGCTCGATGGTATTGACCTCGATACAATCATCAACACTTTTCAGAGCAACTTATTCTCCAGAAAAGAGAATCCCATTTTATGTCTATGTCGATGAGATGCATTCCTTCGTTACCCTTTCATTTGCAGACATTCTTGCTGAATCCCGTAAATACGGGCTATCGCTCTTTCTTGCACACCAGTATATTGAGCAGGTTGATGAAAGGGTACGAAGCGCCATTTTCGGAAATGTGGGAACACTCATTTCTTTTCGTATTGGTGCCGAGGATGCAAAATGTCTGGTCAAGGAATTTCATCCGGTATTTGATGAGATCGATCTGGTCAATCTTCCCAAATATTCGATGTACTTGAAGCTGATGATCGATGGCGCGATGTCAAGGCCATTCAGTGCAATGACGATCCAGCCCAAACCTTTCACAAGGTCTTATAAAGAAGAGATGATCAAGACATCAAGAAAGCATTTCGCCACGAATATTCATGAGGTCTTACAAGCACAGAATAAAAAAAATGAGAATAACAGGGCGCGTCAGCAGGGGTTATTCAAATGAGCAAAAGGTTACGTGTCGTTGAATTATTTGCTGGTGTAGGAGGGTTCAGACTTGGGTTGGAAGGCTGGAAAGGATGGTCAGCATCCTCGGGTTATACAAAACATCTAAAGACACAGTACAGGGGTGATATGGAGTAACCAATGGGAACCATCAACTAAGACACAACATGCTTCCTTGGTCTACGTGTCTCGTTTTGGAGCAAGGGGACATAGCAATGAAGATATCACGACGGTGAATACTCGGCAGATACCTGACCATGAAGTTCTGGTCGCTGGCTTCCCGTGCCAAGACTATTCCGTGGCAAACAGTTCAAGGAATCTAAAAGGATTGAATGGCACAAAAGGAGTATTGTGGTGGTCAATTCACAGGATATTAGTGAGAAGAAAAAAAGGCTCAAATACCTTATTTTGGAAAATGTTGATAGGCTCCTCATCTCACCATCATCACAAAGAGGAAGGGACTTTGCGGTCATTCTCAAAAGCCTGGATGAGCTTGGTTATACAGTTGAGTGGCGCCTCATCAACGCGGCCGACTATGGTATGCCACAAAGAAGAAGACGAATTTTCATTCTGGCGTATTCAAAGGATGCATCCATCTATGAACAGGTCAAAAAATGTGACCCACAGGAATGGATGATAAAGAAAGGCACACTGGCAAATGCCTTTCCCGTGCAAGCAAAGGGGTCACTGCTTCCAAGACAATTTGAGTTGAAGGATAATATTGCCAAGACCTTGTCATGCTTCAATTTGGAGAATGGGGCAACACTGTTTGAGAATAGCGGGGTGATGATCAAAGGAAGGGTCACGACATTAAAGACAAGACCTCAATTCTCAGGCCATCTCATTAACTTGAAGGACATACTGCAAAAAGAAGTGCGGACTGATCTTTATCTTGCTGAAAAGGACATTCCTAAATGGCACTACTTGAAAGGGGCCAAAAAGAAGGTCCGGATAAAGGCTGATGGATCTGAATATGAATTCAGGGAAGGTAGCATGCCCTTCCCTGATGTTCTTGACAGACCTTCACGCACCATTATTACCAGTGAAGGGGGACCCTCTCCCTCCCGATGCACACACGTTATTGGCACAACAAAAGGGTTACGACGTTTATCCCCGATTGAACTTGAACGATTGAATATGTTCCCTGATGACCATACGAAAATGGATGGTATCCCTAGTGTGAGAAGGGGCTTCTTTATGGGCAATGCATTGGTTGTGGGTGTAATAGAAAAGATAGTGGTTTCGCTCTATAAAAAGATTCGTTAGGCTTATGGGGATTATTTACATTATTCAGACAATGATGCAAACTATGTTCTAATAATTACTTTAGCTATAAAGAAATGCTACTGCATATAATTATTTATGCGAGGATTCGATTTTTGTAAAAGAATTACTTATAAAATGTCTCAATTATCTTATGCAAAATTCCAGCAAGAAGAGGGGACAAACTGTAAGCACCTCTTTGGTCCGTTTCCACACATCAGCGGGTTTGGTTTCATTTGATACTGTTAATTGTGCCTTTGGGTATTTTTGTTTTAATTGAGAAAATGTCAGTCGCAAGGGTAGATAAAAAAGCATAATTAATAATGAATACAATCCGCCAAAAAGATATATTGTGCCATAATTAAGGTATTCTTTTCCAAATGAGGTATAATACATTTGGAAAAAGTCGAGATTGTTTATTGCAGTAAAAAATATGCCGGTTGTAATTACAATTCCGGATAAAGATGCTGCTGTAACAACAAAGTAGTTTTCCAGGTTTTTTAAAGCTTTTTGACAAATATTATTTATTGCATCAATGGCAGGTTCATTTTCTTCTTTTTTTCTGATTACTGTTTGCAGGGTACATTCTTTCAGAACATCTCCCATGATTGAATAGCCACCAAAATAAAGAGAACCAATGGTAAATGCGCATAACAGGATAAAAAAGTATTTCCATGA
>Ga0206909_1096_pt1 | contig 18327 bp, 21 predicted proteins | sample Alteio_BWOrgHeat_76_FD_152943 | JGI IMG/M metagenome (GOLD analysis project Ga0206909, IMG submission 152943) | Enriched cells from forest soil in Barre Woods Harvard Forest LTER site, Petersham, Massachusetts, United States -... | ecosystem: Environmental > Terrestrial > Soil > Temperate forest >...
TTTTTTGCTGACCATGAAAGTTTGATTACAGCCTTAAAAGCTTGTTTGGATAAAGATGTTTTAATTTTAGTCAAAGGTTCGCGTTCCATGAAGATGGAAAAAATTGTCCAGGCTGTTATATCAAGTGGAGAAAAAAATGAAATTTGCACTCGTGGTTGATGATGAATATTACAATCGACAAATTATTCGAAAAATATTAGAACAATTGGGTTATGACGTCCAGGAAGCATCTGATGGACAACAGGCTGTAGATTGTTTTCAAAAACGGGAAAGAAATTTTGATTTAGTAACAATGGATTTTAATATGCCTGTTAAAAATGGTGTGGAAGCGATCAGGGAAATTCGTGAGATGGATCAAACAACACCTATTATTGGTATCACTGCCTCAGCGTCTATAATGCGCCTGGAATTAAAACAAGAGAAAAAAATCAAAATATTAGAAAAACCTTTGGATAGCGCTGAATTCAAAATGGCATTGGATGAGTTAAAGATGTATTAAATAATCTGATCTTTTATTTTTTAAGGAACCTGTGTGAATCGTGATCAGCCTTTCAATGATTTACCACTTCTCCCGCCTTCTGTGATGTTGGAAACGGCTGCTATATTGAAAAAAGCAATTGCAGCCAACCGAAGGCTTGCTGAACTTAAAGGATTGGTGAATGCCATTCCAAACCAGTCAATCCTTCTCAATGGCATTGTATTGCAGGAAGCGCGGCTTTCATCTGAAATTGAAAATATAGTCACAACTAATGATGAATTATACAGGGCTGCTGCTGATGAAAAACTGACCGTTGATCCACATTCTAAAGAAGTATTGCGTTATCGTCAGGCGCTCTGGCATGGATTTCAGTTGTTAGAGAAAAAACCTTTATCTGCTAATTTATTTATTGAAATTGTGAATATTATCAAAGATAAAAATATTGGTATTCGTCGTATGCCAGGAACCAAAATAGCTGCCTCTAAAGGCGAGATTATTTATACGCCGCCAGAAGGAGAATCTGTTATTCGTGATAAATTAAGTAATCTTGAAAAATTTCTCCATGCTGAAGATGACCTTGACCCATTGATTAAACTGGCTGTGCTGCATTATCAATTTGAAGCAATTCATCCCTTTATTGATGGTAACGGTCGTACGGGGCGGATTATTAATATCCTGTTTCTTATCGAGAAAAAACTTTTGGAAAAACCCATTCTTTTTCTCAGTCATTATATTTTACGTAATAGATCAGAATATTACGAAGGACTGAGGCGTGTCACTGAGCATGGTGATTGGGATAGCTGGGTGATGTATATGCTGGATGCGATTGAGACAACTGCACTGGAAACGCAGCAGAGAGTTTCTGGAATTCGAACTTTGATGGAAAAGACAACAAAACAAATTAAAACTGATGCATCAAAAATTTACAGCAAAGACTTAATTGATATTATGTTTGAGCATCCTTATTGCAAGATTCAGTTTCTTGAACAGGCGGGGCTTGCTAAACGACAAACAGCCGCGAGTTATTTGCGCACCCTCGAGCAACTTGGACTGTTACGAAGCGTAAAATTTGGCCGCGAACAATATTATATCAATGACGCATTGGTTAAAGTGCTGAGTAAATAGCGATAACGTGTCGAAAAAACGTCAAAAAATCGACACATTATGTCAATATGTCGATTCAATCGACATATATTCACTTTAATTTCTTATATTTCAATCGATGCGGCTGTGCTGCATCAGCGCCAAGTCTTCGGACACGATCGGCTTCGTAATCGGCGAAATTACCTTCAAACCAGGTGACAGTGCCGTCATCTTCAAACGCCAGCATGTGTGTCGCTACTCTGTCGAGAAACCAGCGGTCATGAGAAATCACAACAGCGCATCCTGGGAAAGCCAATACGGCTTCTTCCAGTGCGCGCAAAGTTTCAATATCCAGATCATTGGTAGGTTCGTCTAATAATAAAAGATTTCCACCGCTTTTTAAAAGCCTGGCCAGATGAAGGCGGTTTCTTTCACCACCTGATAGATATTTAACGCGTTTTTGTTGATCAGCGCCTTTAAAATTAAATTTGCCAATATAGTTTCGGGATGGAACCTGATAGTTGCCGACAATCATAATATCCTGTCCATCTGAAATTTCTTCCCAGACTGTTTTATTGCCAGACAGATCATCCCGGGATTGGTCGACATAAGAAAGTTTAACGGTTTCGCCGATACGAATTTCTCCGCCGTCTGCTTTTTCCTGCCCCATGAGTATTCTAAACAAAGTCGTTTTGCCCGCGCCGTTAGGGCCAATAATTCCCACAATACCGCCACGAGGCAAATTAAAGCTGACATTTTCAAATAATAATCTATCTCCAAAGCTCTTGCTGATATCTTTAGCTTCAATGACCAGATCACCGAGACGAAGACCAGGCGGAATATAAATTTCCTGTGTTTCACAACGTTTTTGATAATCCTGAGACTGTAATTCTTCAAATTGTTCCAGACGCGCTTTGCTCTTTGCATGGCGGCCTTTGGGGTTGGCTCTGACCCATTCCAGTTCTTTTGCGATGGATTTTTGTCTCGCTTGTTCCTGTTTTTCTTCGATCATCAGGCGCTTTTCTTTTTGTTCCAACCAGGAAGAATAATTGCCTTCCCAGGGAATGCCTTGTCCACGATCCAGCTCTAATATCCAACCTGCGACGTTATCTAAGAAATAGCGATCATGGGTAATTGCCACAACAGTGCCTTTAAATTGCTGTAAAAATCTTTCAAGCCAGGCAACACTTTCGGCATCAAGATGGTTAGTCGGTTCATCCAGTAATAACATATCCGGATTGGATAATAACAATTGACAAAGTGCAACGCGCCGCCTTTCGCCGCCTGATAATTTTGTGACATCTGCTTCCCAGGGTGGAAGCCGCAGGGCATCTGCGGCGATCTCTAACTGACGATCCAACTCCCATGCGCCAACAGCTTCTATTTTATTTTGTAAGTCACTTTGCTCTTCTAATAATTGATTCATTTCGTCATCGCTGAGCGGTTCAGAAAATTTCATGCTGATATCATTGAATCTATCTAATAAAGCTTTAGTTTCAGCAACACCCATTTCGACATTGCCGCGAACATCTTTTTCAGGATCAAGATAAGGTTCTTGTGGTAGATAGCCAATTTTAATGCCCTGCTGTGGGCGTGCTTCGCCGACAATGTCTTTATCAACGCCGGCCATAATGCGAAGGAGAGTGGATTTACCTGCGCCATTTAAACCTAATACGCCAATCTTTGCGCCTGGATAAAAAGACAGATAAATATCTTTTAAGATGTATTTTTGTGGAGGAACGACTTTACCCACGCCGTTCATGGTAAAAATATATTGTGCCATAAAAATTTTAAACCTCTTGCGTTAATTTTTTCAATACGGGAATGCTTATAAATAAAATAAAACCTGCGATGATCGAGCCTGAGCCCAGCAAATTAAACATGTGCGAATAACCCGGATTCGTGATCAATGGGTTGTTGGAACTTGTATGATGAATGGCATAGACGGAAGCATAATTGGAAAGTGTTGCACCTACGCCAATGCACATCATCCATGTTCCCATCATGACGCCTTGCAATTTTTGAGGCGCTAACTGACCTATCATTGCATAACCAATAGGTCCAATAAAAAGTTCTCCGAGACTTTGGAGAATATAACTGAAAAATATCCAGTTAAAACCGACCAATCCATCATGTGCTGCAAATTTAATGCCAATGGGCAGGATAACAAATCCGCAGCCGATAAATGCCAATGCTAAAGAAAATTTCAGGGCCAAAGAAAATTTTATGCCGCGATTGTGGAGTTTTTGCAGAAAATAAGCCAATAACGGTCCGCCCACTGCAATGACAAAAGTATTGATATTCAGAATCCATTGCGGGGCAATCAGGAAATCCAAATAATGTCTGTTGACATTATATTGTACAAATACGGTTAAACCCATGGGAGCGAGTTGATAGAGCGTCCAGAAAATCAGCGAGGCAAAAGCAAAAACAATGTAAGCAAACATCCTGGATCGCGCAATTGAATTTTTCTGTCGAATCGCAAGCGTCAATAATATTCCCATCATGAAAATACCAATCATAATAACCATTTTATTACTAAACAGCGCATATTGGATGAGCCAATATAAGCCAGGCACCATAAGGGAAATTAAAAATAATCCTCCCAAAAGCCGCTGTATGGACTCGTTTCTGCTGATATTGCCGCTAAGAATAGTGTTGCGGTCTTTCAGTTTTTTCCAGTTAAATAAAGTGATGATCGCTGCAAAAACACTCCCCAGACTTGCCAGTAAAAATAGATGTTGAAATTCCTGTTTTAATTGGAAATAACCCGCTAAAGAATAGCCTACAAAAAAGCCGACATTCATCAGGGCGTAATTCCAGAAGAACACATTTTCACGCCGTTTGTCATCCGGTTCAAAAAGCTGAGTGACCATCATATTAATACAAGTGACATTGAGACCTGCGCCTGCGAGAAAAAAAGCCACGCCCAAATGGAGATATGTCAGTGTTGGAACAGAGAGCAAAATACATCCTGTAGTGGAAAGTGCCATACCCACGACAAAGAGAAGCCGCCAGCTTAAAAATCTTCCGCCAAAATAGCCGCCTAATATATGCAGCCCATAATTAAATGCCCCGAATGTGCCCATCACAGCAGTGGCAGCAGGAACACTCAGCTTTAATTTCTGGGTCGAATATAATACTAATGTGGAATAGAGAATGGCGAGGCTGATAGTCGAAAAAAGCTGGATTATTGCAATCATTGCTGTTGTTTTTTTAACAGAAGAATGGGTATTTACTGTTTTCATATTCATATTTATTATTGTACCATAATAATAGCAACTGTCGCCTGTGCAGTAGGTGCATGATCAACATTCCACCAAGATAGAGATAAAGTAAAAATTTTGTTCATGCTTAAATTTCCCGGGGTAATAAATCTTTTAATAAAGTATTCAGTTGAGCAGGATTGGCTTTTCCGCCCATTGCTTTCATGACCTGTCCGACGAAAAATCCAAAAAGCTTGTCTTTGCCTGCACGATATTGTGCATATTGTTCAGGATTATTCGCAATGATGGTTTTAATCATTTCAGTCATTGCTGTTGTATCTGTCACTTGTTGGAGATTTTCTTCCTGAATGATGATATCTGCCGATTTTTGGGTTTCCCACATGATTTCAAACACTTTTTTGGCGATATTATGAGATAAGGTTTGATCTGCAATGCGATTTAATAAGCCCGCAAAATTTTCAGGTGTTATTGGAGATTGTGTAATATCCAGACTATTTTTATTTAAGCTTGCGGCGAGTTCACCCAACATCCAGTTTGCAGCTAATTTAGGTTGTGATAGTTGTGAGAGTTTTTCAAAATAATCTGCCATCTCTTTTGTACCAGACAGAATATTGGCTTCATATTCTGAGAGATTATAGTCTTTATGAAAGCGGGTGCGTTTTTGATGAGGTAATTCAGGCAGATTATCTCGTACTGATTTGACAAAATCTTCTGTCAGAACAACGGGAAGTAAATCAGGATCAGGAAAATAACGATAATCATTGGCTTCTTCTTTACTGCGCATACTGCGGGTTTCATTTTTGTCAGCATCATATAAGCGCGTTTCCTGAATGATTTGCCCGTCATCTTCCAGGATATTAATTTGTCTTTCGATTTCGTAATTAATGGCTTTTTCGACGAATCTGAAAGAGTTAATGTTTTTAATTTCAGCACGCGTACCTAATTTTGGATCTCCTGCACGGCGCACAGAAACGTTTGCGTCACATCGAAATGATCCTTCCTGCATATTGCCGTCACAAATATCCAGATACCGTACCAGTGAATGCAAAACTTTCAGATAGGCAACAGCTTCTTTGGCAGATCTTAAGTCTGGCTCTGAGACTATTTCTAATAGGGGAGTGCCTGCGCGATTGAGATCAATCCCGCTCATGCCGCCGGGCAACACATCGTGCAGAGATTTTCCGGCATCTTCTTCGAGGTGCGCGCGCGTTACGCCAATGCGCTTTTCGACATCATTATTCAATAAAATATCAATACAGCCCTTTTGCACTATAGGCAAATCAAACTGGCTGATCTGATAGCCTTTGGGTAAATCAGGGTAAAAATAATTTTTACGGGCAAATACTGAGCGGTAATTGATTTCTGCATCAATACTTAAGCCAAATTTAACTGCCATCCTGACGGCTTCCTGATTCAGGACAGGCAGGACGCCGGGCAATCCCAAATCAATCGCGCAGGCTTGCGTATTGGGCAGGGCACCATATGCTATGGGTGCCCCTGAAAATAATTTGGATTTTGTGGAGAGCTGAACATGTACTTCCAAACCAATTACTGTTTCCCAGGTCATAAATTTACCTAATATTAAATGTTGAAGGTTTAAGATTGGGAAAATTAGCAGGTTTTGCTTTAGTCCAATCAATATAAGTAGTTGAGTTATATTTTCCCCAAAAAAATTTTTCTTCAGTCAATGTTTTAAATTTGGGCAGTATTTTGGTTTTTAACACTTTCATCACGCATCCCCGGTTATGATATATATTACTAATATACAATTTTTACTGAAATATCAAAAGCGATAAATTATGTTTGATCATTTTTTAAAAGGCTTAATCATTGGCTTTCACAGAAAAATGTGGCCGTTAGCGCGATCTAAAAAACAGGCCTATAATTAATACAAGAATAAATTGATAAGAAATCAGCTGGTTTTTAGGGGGTGTGTTATGAAAACGATTATACGAACCTCGTTAATTCTTCTCATGTTGAGTGCGCTGGGCGGGTGTGTGGTATATCCCTATGATGGTTATTATGGCGGGGCTTACTATTCTCGCTCAGGCTATTATTACCCGCGCTATGCTTCGCCGTATTACTATTACTATCCGAATTACTACTCATCAGGGTATTACGGTGGATATTATCCTTCAGCAAGTTTGAATATTGGAATATCTGGCAGCAGAAGTCATCATGGGAGTCATTTCGGCAGCGGATTTCAGAGCAGCAGCGGAGGTTTTGGTCACGCAGGTCATGGCAGCGGTCATCGTCATTAGATTCCTTCAGGCACCCGCAAATGCCAATCAGTTTGCTGTTGATATCGATGAGCAACGTTGAGTAATTGCGCCTCACGAAAATAACTGCCTATCAATTGCATGCCGATAGGAAGATGCTGTTTGAATCCAACGGGAACTGATATGCCAGGTAGACCCGCGAGATTGATTGCGCAGGTATAGATATCCGCAAGATACATGCTGACGGGATCAGAAACTTTGGCGCCTATAGGAAATGCTGTGCCCGGTGCAGTTGGTCCTAAAATAACATCAACTTTTTCAAATGCTTTTATGAAATCATCACGAATCAAATGGCGAATGCGCTGTGCTTTGAGATAATAGGCATCATAATATCCCGCAGATAAGACATAAGTACCCGTCAGAATTCTTCTTTTGACTTCAGCGCCAAATCCTTCACCGCGGGAACGTTCATATAAATCCAATAAGTTTCTGGGATTTTCTGCACGGTGTCCAAATCGAATGCCATCATAACGTGATAAGTTGGATGAACATTCAGCTGGTGCAACGACATAATACACAGGAATCGCCAATGCACTATTGGGCAAACTGATTTCATGTATTGACGCGCCCAATTTTTCATAAATTTTAATCGCATCCTGGAGCAATTTTCCAATTTCAGCGTCCAGACTCTCAGCAAAATATTCTTTAGGCAGACCTATTTTAAGTCCTTCCAGGTTATTATTTAAATCTTGCATATAATCCGGCACGGGGTTGTCTATGCTGGTGGAATCTTTCTCATCAAATCCTGCAATGACATTGAGGAATAAAGCCGCATCTTCTGCTGAAAATCCCATCGGTCCGGCTTGATCCAGGCTCGATGCAAAAGCAATCATGCCGTAACGCGAAATTCGCCCATAAGTGGGTTTTAAACCTGTTAATCCACACATGGCTGCGGGTTGACGGATAGAACCGCCAGTATCCGTGCCCGTGGCGAGCGGACATAATCTTGCTGCCAGCGCTGCTGCTGAGCCGCCCGAAGAACCGCCAGGCACACACGAGGTATCCCAGGGATTTCTCACAGGGCCATAGAAACTGGTTTCATTGGAGGCGCCCATGGCAAATTCATCCATATTGGTTTTACCCAACATGACCATGCCGGCCTGGCTGCATTTTTCTACTACAGTTGCATTATAAGGCGAGATAAAATTATCTAACATCCTGGATCCGCAAGAGGTTTTTATGCCCATCGTACAGAAAATATCTTTCTGTGCCAGAGGAATTCCAGTCAGTGCATTGAGATTGGCGCTATTTTGAGATAATAATTTATCTGCTTTTTGAGCTGATTCCAAAGCTTCCTGATGAGAAACTGTAATAAAGCTGTTATATTTTTTATCCAATTTTTCAATGCGGTTGAGATAGTGTGTGGTTAATTCAACGCTGGATATTTTTTTATTTCTCAGATCAGTTATCATCTCACTTAATTTTTTGGTGTGCATAAAATCATATTCCTGTAATAACGATAAATTTGTAGAGACGCAATATTTTGCGTCTCTACTATTCAATGACCTTGGGGACAATATATAAGCCTTCAGTGACCTGAGGTGCGATAGTCTGAAAAAGTTCCCGTTGATTTTCTTCGGTAATATTATCTTTGCGAAACCGTTGAGTTTGACCTTCCATGGGATGTGACATGGGATCAATATTGTCTGTATTGACACGGCTCATGTCATCGACAAGTTTGAGAAGATTATTCAGATTTCGCACATAAGCGGGTATCTCGCCTTCATCAATGCGAAGCTTTGCAAGATGCGCAGTGCGGTTAATATCTTGAGCAGTGACGGGCATGAATAATTCTCCGGATTTAAGTTAAGTTTCCCGCTCTGGCGTCATTGCGAGCGAAGCGAAGCAATCCAGACATCGACGCTGGATTGCTTCGCTTCGCTCGCAATGACGCCGAGGTTAGGGTGTGTTTGGAAAGTCACCAGGGAGAGCGCAAAATTTATTCTGTACATATTGCTACTAATTTCAGAGTGTCCATTAAATTAACTTTCGCTTCTTCGAGGGTTTCTCCCTGACTCATGGCTTCTGGGATCTCTTCAACCCAACCGACATAGCCGCCTTCTTCAGCAGGTTCAAATACGGCAGTAAAATTTTTCATCGTGATTAATCTCCTCAGTTCAATAATAGTATAATATAGTATTCAACGAATTTCATTATTTTACTTGCCCAAAGTGCCCTGTAATTGTTAGAGTATGCTCTATATTTTATGAAGGTTGATTAGTTAACATGTTTAGAAAATTACGCGGTGTTTTTTCAAAAGATATAGCCATTGATCTCGGAACGGCAAATACGTTGATTTACGTCAACGGCGAAGGGATTGTGTTGAATGAGCCTTCTGTGGTGGCGGTTCGTCAGGATGGCGGCGGTGCCAATCAGCGGCGGGTCGTTGCTGTCGGGCTTGAAGCCAAACAGATGCTTGGGCGTACGCCTGGCAATATGGCTGCCATTCGTCCGATGAAGGATGGTGTGATTGCTGACTTCTTTATCACAGAAAAAATGCTGCAGCATTTTATTCATAAAGTCCATGAGAACAAATTTTTACGCCCCAGCCCAAGAGTTTTGATTTGCGTGCCTTGCGGTTCCACGCAGGTTGAGCGGCGCGCGATTCGTGAATCCGCGATGGGTGCTGGCGCCAGAGATGTTTATCTCATGGAAGAGCCGATGGCGGCTGCGATTGGTGCAGGCATGCCCGTTGATGAGGCACGTGGTTCCATGGTCGTCGATATTGGCGGTGGTACAACTGAAGTCGCGGTAATTTCTCTGAGCGGCATTGTTTATGCACAATCTGTGCGTGTTGGAGGCGATCGCTTTGATGAAGCCATTATTAATTACGTCCGTCGCAATTATGGGGCATTGATTGGTGAAACCACGGCAGAATCCATCAAAAAAGAAATTGGTACCGCATTTCCGGGTGCTGAAGTGCGTGAAATGGAAGTGCGCGGACGAAATATTGCAGAAGGTGTGCCCAGAAGCTTTAATTTAAACAGCAACGAAATTCTTGAGGCGTTGCAAGAGCCTCTGTCAGGCATTGTTTTTGCCGTTCGTGCTGCGCTTGAACAGACGCCGCCTGAATTGGCGGGTGATATCGCTGAGCGAGGAATGGTATTGACGGGCGGCGGTGCTTTGCTCAAACACCTTGATCGTTTATTAATGGAAGAAACAGGTCTTCCTGTCATCGCTGCTGAAGATCCTTTGACCTGTGTTGCACGTGGCGGCGGGCGTGCGTTGGAAATGATTGATAAAATGGGCGCAGATTTTCTGGCCAGAGAATAGGGGACTGATATCCGTACGTTATTTGCCCGCAAACCTTTGGTGGGTTTGCGGTTAATTATTTTGCTTGTGTTGTCAGTGGCATTGATGGTGTGGAATTACCGGCATTCAGTCCTTGCGCAACAATGGCGGGGAAATTTGTCTCTTGTGACAACACCCATCATGTCTATAGCCAATGCGCCTTTTGCTTTATTTGATCAGATTGCAAACCGGCTCCGCACTCAATCATCGCTTTTGAATGAAAACACGACTTTGCGTGCCCAGGTACTGTTATTGGGGGGGCAATTACAGAAACTGCAGGCGATTCAGACTGAAAATCGAGCACTTCGGGTGTTACTTCAATCTTCTGCTGTTACCCATCATCTTCGTTTAATGCTCGCACAAGTGATGGCCATTCAGGCAAGTCCTTATGCGCAGGAAATTATTTTGAATAAAGGCAGCCATGACAGCGTTTTTGTTGGGCAGGCTGTGCTTGACGCGCATGGTATTATGGGGCAGGTTGTTGAAGCTGCGCCTTATACATCGCGGGTTTTGTTGCTGACAGATTCCCGCAGCGGTATTCCTATTCGAGATGAACGTACCGGACTTCGCGGTATTTTGCTTGGACAAGGCAATTCAGGATTGTTGCGTTGGGTAAATATGCCAATTACTTCAGATGTTCGGGCAGGGGACATATTAGTCAGTTCGGGTTTGGGCGGAGATTATCCTGTTGGTTATCCTGTTGGCGTAGTGGCAAGTGTCAATCCTCATACAACTGATCAATTTTTGGGAATTGAAGTTGTGCCGCGAGCGCAGATGAACAGCAGTGAGCAAGTGCTTCTTGTCTGGCCGGATAAAAAGACGTCATCATGACAAATTTACGATTTTCGGGATGGTGTGCCATCATTATTACATTAATATCAGCCTTGATATTGATGATTTTGCCTTTGCCCCATTGGGCCGTTTCATACCGCCCCGCCTGGTTGTTGTTGGTTGTACTTTATTGGGTCATCGTTCTTCCGCATCGCGTAGGAATCAGCATAGCCTGGATGAGCGGTTTGATACTTGACAGCTTACAAGGGACGCTATTGGGCGAAAATGCGATATGCTTTGCCATCCTGTCTTATCTTGCCCTGAAATTCCATCGCCATATTCGTTTGTTATCCTTACCGTTTCAATCATTGGTGATATTGGTTTTATTATTATTAAATCAATTATTACTTTTCTGGTTCCAGGGCTTGCAAGGCCAGTTTGTTTCAATTCAATGGTTTTTTGGTGCGATTATTACCAGTACACTGCTTTGGTCATGGGTTTTTATGGTGCTGACCAGTTGTCTTAAACGATATAAGTTGCATTGAAAGTAGCAACGGGAAATTTGGGCAAAAAATTTAGGGATGAAAGCAGTTTGAATTTGTATTTATAAGTCCTCGGCATTAATGGAGAAATCTCTATTGGGAAAAATTTTGCCAGAAAAGTGGTCATTAAAGAAGGCAAATGGGCTGATAAAAATCCGTCTGTCGATAATTTTAATCAATTCGCTGATGATATTGATGATGCAGCCAATTGATTTTCTCAAAAATATAGAGCTTTAGCGTTGAGACAGGATGATTTTCTAAGGCTTTTAACTTTGCATATTGACCATGACAGCGCTTATAGACATTAATTAAAATGCCGATATTGGGCTTGAATATGATTTTGCTTTTGTGTCACAATAGCGGTCGGGATGAACTGCAAAAACCTGTAAAATTGGTGAAAGCGGTCAGCAGGTAAAAGAGCGGCTGTGAGTTGTCATTATTAACTTCCGAGTTTTATTAATGTCAACGCAGCCCTTTTGACCTCCTGAACTTTTTTATTAGGGGTGCACTTTTTTGTATTATTTGTGCTCAGGCAAACGCTGGATCAAGCGCTTTAAGTTCATTAAATTTGTGGGTTTTTGTTGTTTGTCCCTAACTTTTGGCATATCGTTAATTCCCTTAAAAATTAGCATTGATAGAAATTTAAGTGTTTTCTTTATTTGTTTTCTCGTAAAATACTAAGCGAAACACTAATAACCTAATATTTCAATAAAAAGTAATTTGATAAGTAATTTACTAAGTTAATTACTTGATACTTTACCAGTAGATTATTAAAAAGTAAATAGGCAAAAAGCTTTTTTTGAGGTTCTGAGAACGTCAATGTGTGTAAGCAATCGACTAATATGGATGTCAGCAATTGACTAATACATTGTCACAAAAAGCCACAGAACCCTTGTTTTACGCGGGTTTAACAAAATTAAGTGAGATAAAAAAGGTAGAACTATGAGTGAAATCGATAAATCCTGGCATTTGGCGGAAACAGAAGATGAAATTAAAGTTACTGAATTTGAATTGCAGCTGTGGCGTGTTTTTAATGGATTTATGAGATGGGTTGAAGAATGTGAGCATCTTGCTAACAATTCTGGTTTGGATGGATACGATCTATCTGTTTTGCATATTATTCGTATGAAGGACCGTCCAAAGTCCATTAATGACATTGGTAAAATATTAAATCGAAGTGATCAATTTAATATTCAATACAGTATTAAAAAATTAATCAAAATGGGATTAATAGAAAAAAACAAACCCTTTTCTTCTCGGCATAAACAGTCTGCTATGTATCAAATTACTGAGAAAGGTATCCAGAATACAAATGCTTTTACTGCTGTCAGAGAAAAAGTTCTTATTGATATGTTTGTAAAAGATTCTAATCTAACAATTGAAGAGATGACAAAAACCATTGTTAAATTGAGAACTATTTATGATGATGCTGAACAAGCAGCCGCGTCTTATGGGGTTCTTACTACATCTAATGCTAAATAAAAACTTTGAATATTGCTTGGAGTATATATTAGATGCAAAATATCACAGCTTCATTTAAATCAAAAAGATCAATCGCGATTATAGGAGCAGGACAAGCAGGATTACAACTTGCATGTGGATTATTGAAATTTGGATGCGTTGTCACCATGTTTTCAAATCGAACATCCGAGCAAATTTGTCATGGTCAGATTTTATCGAATCAAAGTATGTTTGACGTGGCTTTAAGTTGTGAGCGGGAGTTGGAACTCAATTTTTGGGATAGTGAATGCCCTAGAAATATTTCTGTAACAATGACGCTTGCTGTTCCAAATGCGAGAGAGAAAGCCATTGAATGGACAGGAATGACACACAAATTTTACCAGGCAGTTGATCAACGTTTAAAATTTTCACGTTGGATGCTGCATATTCAAGATTTGGGTGGAAAAATAATTATCTTGGACGTAAATGCAACAAGACTCAATGAAATTGCAAAATCTCATGATCTTACAATTATAGCTAGCGGTAAAGGTGAAATTAGTAAGCTGTTTACAAGAGATAATGAACGTTCAAAATATTATCAACCGCAACGAGTATTGGCTAGTATATATATAAAAAATATAATACCTATGATTCCTTCTGGTGTACGCGTAAGTATTATTCCGGGTATAGGGGAATATTTTATTATGCCAGGCTTAACATTGAATGGTCCTTGTGAAATGATGCAGTTTGAAGGAATACCTAGCGGAGATTTTGATTGCTGGAACGATATTTCCTCTCCTGGGGAACAGTTAGAAACAGCGCTGCAACTTTTAAACAAATATGTGCCTTGGGAAGCCGAACGCTGTTCTAATGTTCAATTGACAGATACAAAAGCGATATTGAAAGGACAATATACGCCAGTGATTAGGTATCCTACTGTTACACTTCCTTGTGGAAAAGCTATTTTAGGAATTGGTGACACAGTGATTTTAAATGATCCCATTGCAGGTCAAGGGTCAAATAATGCAGCCAAAGCGGCAGGGCATTATTTGAAAAAAATTGTTGAGCATGACGAAAATGAATTTACTGAAGAATGGATGAAAGAAGTCTTTGAAGAATATTGGAATCAGGATGGTAGATGGGCAACAGAATGGTCAAACTTGTTATTACAGCCACCTGAGCCGCATGTCATAGAACTTCTCATTTCAGCCAGTAAAAATCCAGAAATAGCAAATAAACTTGCAAATGGTTTTGATCAACCATCAACATTATTTCCATGGATCACTGATGCAGAGCAAACATCTCATTTTATTAGAAGTTGCAAAAATTCAGAAATGAGTAATATCAAGGCAGATGACATATATTTTTCTTGATTAGTGTGAGCCATTATTATGAATATAGAAACGTTTCAGCCGTGTTCACTTAAATATATATTGAAAAAAAATCAATATTATGTTGAAAAGTATTATGAAAATAGGCTTATGCAGTTTATTTGTAGCGAACAAATGTCAAATGTTGAACTGAGAAAACGTCTATTAGATTGCATCCAGGTATTTTCAAATTATTTTCAAAAAACTGTGATGCTAAGAAATGTTTTTTCAGAAGCTCCCAGATTTTGTGAAGGCGCACAAGAACATCTTGATGAAGAATTTGGGCATAATCTTGCTTTGATGAAAGACAGGAAAAATAGACCTTGTGTGTGGGATGCTATTTTGGAAGCAACTTCTGCATGGTTTACGTGGAAAATGTTTGTGCTGGATAATGAAGAAAAAACAGTTTTGATTCATCTTGTTCTTGAAGCTAGTGCAAATATTTTTTTCCGGGAAGCTCATAAAGTGATGAGCCGTTATGGTGAAACGGATTATTTTAAAATTCACTCTGAAGCAGATGAAAAGCATGAAAAAATGGGTCATGCGCTGTTAGAAAATCTCTCGCCAGAAAAATATGCCAGATTGCTGGATGTCCAAAAACAGGGCTGGGATGTGCTGAATGCAGCCTGTCGAAGAATTGCTGAAATTGCGATGGGGTGAATTCTGTGCTTTTAGGTGAAAGTGCTATATTGTTTGCCTTGGCAAATATTTTTTTTATGTTATAATTAACATACACAGCCTTTGTACCCGAACCGGCACCGGATGGTGTACTTCTTCAGGTAACCCTGAAGTAGGGTACCAAGACGCTCAGTGTTCACAACTACAGTACAATACCTGAGCATTTTCCCCGCTCCGGCGTCATTGCGAACCTTCACGTAGTGAAGGTGAAGCAATCCAGAGCAGGATTGAATTGAAATGTTATCTCAATGATCAATAAAACCCTGGATTGCTTCGGGCTTTGCCCTCGCAATGACGCCGGGGTGGAGGATGTGTGTTGCATGCTGCCAGATATATTATTTAACCATAATTTTACCCCACAAATTTTTAACAAAATCCCGTAATGATTCGCCTAATGTTTTATAAGGCGCCTTGTAGTTCATGGCTGTAGAAAGTAATGTTTTTAAATCTTCTTGTGAGGCCTGGCATTTATATAAGGTTAATTGCATTTTTAATAAAGTTATCAACTTTTGCTGGTGTGTAGGGATTTCTTCTGCTGATGTTATTTTTACAAGTTCACCTTGTGTTGTAATATTAAGTAAACGTCCTTCACTGTCATAGCCTTCGTATAAACCATCATTTATATCAACTGCTTCTAAAGACAATTCAGCATCTTTTACAGTTGATTCAAAATTCAAATAAGATTTTTCTACAAGAATAATAATTGGAGGTTGTATAGTATCCATGTATTAAAAACGATCCCAGATGCTTTTATCAAAGTCTTTATTGATTTCCCAGGGACGGTGTCTGCCTATACCTTTTCCCGGTGGCGGTTTTCCATTTGGTCCTAATTTCCTCCGCCGATGATAATGCGGCCATCTTCCCAGTCTGTGATCTGTGCGATTTCCAAATGGGGCGATTCGCCAGTTATGGATTTTTTTAATCATCTTTATAACCTCGTAAAAGGCAAAGACACGATATTTTTACTCAGCGGCAATATCAGGTCGCCCGTATAAACCACATAACCTTGTTGTGCTATTTGTCCCATGTCTTTAAGAAAAATCTCAATAGATTTTGCCATGTTGGAATTTAATGTTGCAGTCGATTTAATTTCAATGGGAATTAAATTTTTGCCGCTATCGACTAATAAATCTACTTCAATGCCTGAAGCCGTGCGCCAGAAATATAAAACGGGTTCCTGACCTGAATGGGTTATGCGCCGATAGACTTCTGAAACTACAGCAGTTTCCATGATGGCGCCGCTCATGGGGCCAGCCAGCGCTTGCTGAACATCTCTCACGCCAGTGAGATAACATAGTGTTCCTATATCTGAAAAATATATCTTGGGCATTTTGACAAGACGTTTGCCGGCATTAGCAAAATAGGGGCGTAGAATAATAATTTGATAGGTTGCTTCAAGTATCGAAATCCATGCTTTGATGGTATTGACGGCAACGCCCAGATCTCTCGCCAAATCTGAAAGGCTAAGTAGTTGTGCGCTTCGTATGGCAAGTGCGCGTAAAAAAACCTGAAATTGGCTGAGATCACCTACTTGTCTTAGCAGTCGTACATCACGCTCAAGATAGGTTTGGATATAACTTCCCTGCCATAATGAAAAATCTCTGTTTTTATTGAGTGCAATTTCTGGAAATCCTCCCCGTAAAAATGATGCCCATAATGCCTGATAATCAAGCGGCATAGACGTTGTTTCTTCTTCCCAGGGAAATTTTGCTTCCGGCAATCCTGTCATTTCACGAAAGCTTAAAGGCAATAATCGTAAAATGGCTGCACGGCCTGCCAGAGATTCTGTGACACCTTGTATGAGTTGCAGGTTTTGTGAGCCAGTGAGAATATACTGGCCTGTACGGTGACGTTCGGCATCGACTATTTCTTTGAGATAAGGTAATAATTCTGGGACATATTGGATTTCATCAAATATAACAGGCGAAACATAACGCGCAAGAAACCCACGGGGATCACGGCTTGCTATGGCGCGAATATCCGGAGGCTCAAGTGAAACATAAGTATATATTTGAGAAAATAATGTTTTTAATAAAGTCGTTTTGCCGCATTGACGCGGTCCCGTAAGCACGGTTACGGGAAATTCTTCGCATGATTTTAATACAATAGGCTCTAATGTGCGTTTGAGATAAGTTGTCATAAAATTGATTATATCATGCAAATTTGCATTTTAAATGCAAGTTTGCATGTTTTTAAGATTTTTTTTGCACATGACACTGAGCGCCAAGTGAGCGATACTTAATATTATGAAAACCCGGCTTTTAAAGATCATTCATTATCTGGCAGCAACACTAACTTTTGTGACGATAGCGTTTGCCTTTTTTCTAGCCATTTTGCGGGCTGAGGCGCCAGTATTGGCAGGGGAAGGGCCAACAATTGAAGCCTACCTTACCCAAAAGCTTCATCATCCGGTTAAAATTCAATCAGTTTCATTGAAATGGCATAACATTATGCCTGTGCTTGATATTATTAATCTTGAAATTGCCAGATCAGATACTGATCCTCAAAAAATCTTTGCTGTTCATGAATTATCTGTGGGTGCGCGTTTGATTCCTTCGCTTTGGCATCGCGAATTATTGTTAAGATATGTTTTTGTCAACGGACTGGATTTATCTTTTGTGCATGATCAGGCAGGGAATTGGCAAATCAAAGGTTTATCAGATATCGATTTTGCCCACTTTTCCGGCGCTTCAGATGTCAGAAAATCTTTAAATCTGGAGGGCAAAAATCTTTCGCTGAATTTTGAGGGTGTTTTCCCCAAAGCTATATTGATACAAAATTTTACGACAAGACTGATTATTGAAAAAACACCACAGGGCTCTAAAATAATGCTCAATAAGATCAATATTAGAAACCAGGATATCGATGCGGCGGGTAATCTCAGCTATCTGAATAATAGGATTGATCTTAAATTAGCGTATCAATTGTTTCCATCTATTACTTCACGTATAGATAATTATCTGCCGCATAATCTTTTGCATCCTAAATTGATCAACTGGTTGACGCAAGCTGTTCAAAAATTAGAATCTGGCGAAGGTGATTTTATCCTGGAGGGCGATCTTAAAGATTTTCCCTTTACCACAAAACCGGGGCAATTTCTTGTTGATACGCATCTTAAAAATATTACGCTTAAATATGACCCCGAGTGGCCTATAGCAACTCATCTGG
>Ga0206909_1093_pt2 | contig 18250 bp, 21 predicted proteins | sample Alteio_BWOrgHeat_76_FD_152943 | JGI IMG/M metagenome (GOLD analysis project Ga0206909, IMG submission 152943) | Enriched cells from forest soil in Barre Woods Harvard Forest LTER site, Petersham, Massachusetts, United States -... | ecosystem: Environmental > Terrestrial > Soil > Temperate forest >...
CTTCTATCAAATCTATTAAAGAAGTCAGAAAACTTGCAGATGAATGGATGTACGGTCTTTTTGACCAACAAGTAAAAGAAGCAATCAAGAGCAAAAAGCATTTTGCTTACGAAGGGCATTTCAGGAATGCAAGCGCGCTAAAGATTGTCAGGAAATTTAAAAAGCAAGGATATTATCTGAGTTTGATTTTTATGGGGTTAACTAACCCCGCGCAATCTGAATTAAGAGTTATAGACAGGGCAAAACATGGAGGGCATTTCGTCCCGTTGTATGAGATCGAATCAAACTTTTATGGCAATTTGGTAATGCTCAATAAAAATTATAAACTTTTTGATGAGGTACTTATTCTTGACACTTCGGTAAGCCTTCAGCATAACGTATTATTGCACATGAGAAACTTGCAGGTATTATCTTATTTCAATACTAAAAATCAGCCCCGATGGTTTACTAAATTTTTGCCACGGTTAGTCAAAGCAATAACAGAATCGGAAAGTACTGTAACAAAATAGAATTTTTCGCATTGTTTTCAATTCTTTTGATTGAGCCACCTGTTTTTATAAACGGCTCTTTACCCACTCTCATTCCTTCCTATCTTTGCACACCATTATGAGTGAAGCAGGTAAAAAGAAAGTGTTTGATTTCTCTCTGTTGCGCCGTGTTTTCTTTTATGTAAAACCCTACCGCACACAATTCTATGCCAGTTTGGTGATGGCGATCGTGCTTGCTTTTTTCGCGCCCATCCGTCCGTATTTAATACAGCTCACGGTTGATAAGGCCACGCATCCGCTGGCAGCAGTAAAAGCGCCGGAATGGTTGCACTGGGTCTTGTTCAATACCAACTTCAACGATGTGGGCAGGTTCATTCTCAATGTCACCATTTTCCAGGTCATCTTTTTATTTATTGAAACGGCGATTCGTTTCAGTTTTACATTCATCACTTCATGGCTCGGGCAAAGTGTGGTAAAAGACATGCGCGTAAGTGTATATGAAAAAATTGTGGGGCTGAATTTAAAACAGTTTGACATTACGCCCATCGGCACGCTCACCACGCGCACCATCAATGATATTGAAAGCATCAACGATATTTTCTCCGATGGATTGATACCGATTGTTGCAGACCTGTTGTCCATTGTCATTACACTTATAACAATGTTCTGCATCAACTGGAAGCTGACACTGATCAGCCTGATCCCTTTTCCGATCATGTTCATCGCTACCTATTATTTTAAAGAAAGTGTGAACAGGAGTTTTATCCGCGTGCGCAATGCTGTTGCTGCGCTCAATGCATTTGTGCAGGAGCACATCACGGGCATGGCCATCGTGCAGGCATTTGCGGCAGAGGACAGGGAATTTGACAAATTCAATAAAATAAATAAGGAACACCGCAACGCAAACATCCGTTCCATATTCGCGTACTCTGTTTTCTTTCCGGTGGTGGAAATTGTGCTTGCACTTAGCACGGGATTGGTGGTGTGGTGGGTAGCGGGCGAAAGGCTGGATGCGGGTTTGCTCATTTCATTCATCCTTTATCTTAACCAGATATTCCGGCCGCTGCGTGTGATCGCAGATAAATTCAATGTGATACAAATGGGCATGATCGCATCGGAACGTGTGTTCAAGATAATGGACAATAAGGATGTGGCAATTCTTTCAACCGTCAACTATCAACCGTCAACTATTAAAGGTGCGTTGGCATTTGACCATGTATGGTTCGCATACAACGAACCCAATTATGTGCTGAAAGATATCAGCTTTGATGTAAAGGCCGGTGAGACCATTGCGATCGTCGGTCATACAGGCAGCGGCAAAACGTCCATCATTAGTGTGCTGAACAGATTGTACCATATTCAAAAAGGAACCATTAGGCTGGATGGTGTGAATATTGAAGACTATTCACTGGAGGCCTTGCGAAGCCGCATCGGCGTTGTGTTGCAGGATGTTTTCCTGTTTTCGGGTTCGGTGATAGAGAATATCACGCTGCGCAATCCATCCATTTCAAAAGAGCAGGTGATTGAAGCTGCAAAAATGATCGGCGTACACGATTTCATCATGCAATTGCCGGGAGGGTATAGTTATAATGTAATGGAACGCGGCAACACATTGAGTTTGGGGCAACGGCAGCTCATCTCTTTCATCCGCGCATTGTTATACGATCCTGCAGTATTGATATTGGATGAAGCTACTTCTTCCATCGACACTGAAAGTGAAATATTGATTCAGCATGCCATTGATAAATTAATTTCGGGAAGAACAAGCATTGTCATTGCACACAGGCTTTCCACCATTCGCAAAGCGAGCAAAATAATCGTGCTTGATAAAGGCGAAATAAAAGAAAGCGGCACACACGAAGAGCTCTTGGCGCTGAACGGTTTTTATGCTAAATTGCATAGCATGCAGTTTGAAAAACAGAAGGCTGCAATTGTGTAAATGGAATACAGATCAAACGATAATAGATGAAATACGATAAGAATATTTCTGAAGAAAAAAATACTTTAAAGGAAGACGCAACCGGCTACGAAGGTTTTGTTTCCATATCAGAAGATGAACGGCTTTTGAAAGATGCTTTGCGCCCCGGCATAGAAAAGCTTTCTCTCTTTACAAAAATGCTTCGCAGGAATGCAATGTTTGATAAAGCTGTTATTTCCTCCAAAGACGCTAAATAATTTTTTCTATTTATGGATGTGATGGATGAAGCGCTGTTACAGTTTTGGCAAAAACTTAATGACAATGGCGTAAAATATATTATGGTTGGAGGACTGGCAACACGTTTTCACGGTTACAACCGTGCAACCGATGATCTGGATATGTGGATAGAAGATACGCTTGAAAACAGAAAAAAATTAAGAAAGGCTTTTGCAGAACTGAATTATGGTGATTACGAATCTATCGAAACTATGCAATTTGTTCCGGGATGGACGAGTTTTTATGCAGCAGGAATTGTATTAGATATTATGACAGAAATGAAAGGACTTGAAGATCTGTCATTTGATGAATGTTATAAGATGTCAAACTTTTCAAAAGTTGAGAAAGTCAGTATCCCCTTTCTCCACATCAATCATCTCATTGCAAATAAAAAAGCTGTCAACCGTCCCAAAGACCAGCTTGATGTCATTTATCTCGAAAAAATAAAAGAATTATTGAAAAATAATGATTCCTCAAAACCATGAGTTCCTTCAAATTTCAAATTCAAATTCCTTTTTTTATTCCTCAACCCCTATCTTTGCCGCAAATTCAGGAACAGGTATGTCGTTCAAAAGCATAAGAGCCTTGCCGGTATTGGCTTTCAGCCTTTTTTTAATGTTTTCTGCAAATAACATTTTTGCACAGGATTCTGCTCAAAATAAGAGCAAAATGAATCCGGGAGATATATTGATGGAACACGTCCTGGATGCGCACGAATTTCACATTATTAATATCGGCAGTACGAACATCACTATTCCGTTGCCAATCATTTTATATGCTCCGGGAAAAGGGCTTTCGGTTTTCATGTCGTCTAAATTGGATCATGGTGCAACCACTTACGAAGGTTACAGGATGATCGATGATGAATTCATTGAAAAAATGACTGCTCAAGGTGTTGATGTAAAAAAGAACATGCTAAGCGCAGGAAAGATCGTTCCGGTGACAGCCGATGATAATTGGGATGCAACTGCAAAAGTCTATGATCTCTCCATCACACGTAATGTGGCTCAAATGCTGGTTGGGTTGATCCTGCTCGTTTGGATCATGCTCGGCATTGCAGGAAAATATAAAAAAGGAGTTGGTGTAAAAACTGCTCCCACAGGTTTTCAGAATGCCATAGAACCTGTGATAACTTTCATTCGTGACGAAGTGGGCAAACCGATGCTCGGCAATAAATGGGAAAAATACATGCCCTTTTTATTGACCGTTTTCTTTTTCATTCTTATTCCAAATCTTATCGGCCTTATTCCCGGAACGGCAAATGTGACAGGCAATATTGCTTTTACTGCAGTGCTTGGTATCATTGCATTTGTGGTGATCATCTTCAGCAGCAACAAACATTATTGGAGACATATTTTAAATCCGCCGGGCGTTCCGGGTTGGGTAAAGATCATTTTGGTGCCTGTTGAAATATTGGGTGTCTTCACAAAGCCATTCGCATTGATTGTCCGTCTTTTTGCAAACATGATTGCAGGCCACATGATGCTTGCATGCCTTGTATTGCTGATCTTTATTTTCGGGAATATGAATGTGGCTGCAGGCTACGCTTTTTCTCCGGTGTCCATCGCATTTTGTGTATTCGTTTATTTTATAGAGATATTGGTTGCCTTTTTACAGGCATTTATTTTTACCATGCTTACAGCAGTGTTCATCAGCCAGGCGCTGGAAGGCAGCCACGACGAGCATGAGCACAACGGGCATGGATATGATGACGCAGTAATTGTATAACTTTTTTATAAATCAAAAACCCAGTATTATGTCAATGATGACTGTATTATTAGATGGAATAAGCACATCTTACGGTTTCGCAGCAATGGGAGCAGGTTTGGCTGCCATCGGTGCCGGTATCGGTATCGGACAGGTTGGTAAAGGTGCGGTAGAAAGCATCGCTCGCCAGCCTGAAGCTTTGAACGACATCCGTTCAAACATGATCCTTGCAGCGGCACTTATTGAAGGTGTTGCCTTGTTCGCGGTGATCGCAGCCTTGATCGTTATCTTCAAGTAAGCGCATCTCCACAAAAATCATTGCTGCACTTAAAGCAAAGGGCCGAGGGTGCAGCAATAAATTTGAAAATTTTTATTCAACATACTTAATTCTTTTTTATGGATCTGATGAGTCCCAGTTTCGGGTTACTGATTTGGACGCTGCTTGCGTTTCTCATCGTGCTTTTTATCCTGAAAAAATTTGCATGGAAACCAATCCTTGCTTCTTTGAAAGAACGCGAAAAAGGTATCAACGATGCTATTTCTTCTGCTGAAAAAGTAAAAGCGGAAATGGCGCAGATGAAAAGTGAAAACGAAAGTATCCTTGCAAAAGCGCGTGAAGAAAGAGCATCAATTGTAAAAGAAGCAAAAGAAACTTCTGAGAAAATGGTGAATGATGCAAAAGATAAAGCCAAGAGTGAATTTGACAGGATCGTTTCTGAAGCACAGGTTGCCATTCAACAACAAAAAAATGCAGCACTGACTGATGTAAAAAATCAGGTTGGAAAATTAGTGATTGAAGTAGCAGAAAAAGTATTGCGCAAAGAATTGTCTGACAAAACTGCACAGGAAAATTATATTAAAGAATTAGCAGGAGGAGTGAAGTTGAATTAATTTGAAGATTTGGAAATTTGAACATGTGATGATTATTTCATTTTCAAATTTGCAAATTTTCAAATCATCAAATTGAAAATATGCCCAATCCACGTTTAGCAGCACGTTACGCAAAAAGCCTGATCGATCTTGCAACAGAAAAAGATCAATTGGAAAAAGTATATGCTGATATGCAATACATGCAGGCGGTTTGTAAAGGCAGCCGCGAGTTTGTGAATCTGCTTCGCAGCCCGATCATCAAAGCTGATAAAAAAGATGCAGTGATAAGTGCTGTCACAAATGGCAAAGTAAGTGAGCTGACCAATGCTTTCAATAAATTACTCGTCGCAAAAGGCCGTGAAAATGACCTGCCTGAAATAGTGAATGAAGTGGTCGCACAATACAATGAGATAAAAGGAATTCACCAGGTAAAACTTACCACAGCAAATCCGGTAAGTGATGCGTTGAAAAATGAAATTGTAGCAAAAGTAAAATCAGAAGCAGGTTTGGAAAATGTGGAACTGGAAACCAAGACAAATGAAAGCTTGATCGGCGGTTTTCTTTTAGAATTCAACAATAACCTTGTAGATGCAAGTATAGCAAAGGATTTGCGCGAAGTGAAAAAACAATTCGAGCAGAATGTTTATGTGCAGCATATACGTTGATTTGTAAATTGGTTGATTAAACATAAATTTTAAATTATAAACTTGATATATGGTTGAGATAAAGCCGGATGAAATTTCAGCGATACTGCGGCAGCAACTGGGCAATGTTGATTCTGCTGCCAGCCTTGAAGAAGTAGGCACAGTGTTGCAGGTGGGCGATGGTATTGCCCGCGTGTATGGATTGAACAATGTACGCAGTGGCGAATTGGTGGAATTTGAAAATGGCACGAAAGCCATTGCATTGAACCTTGAAGAAGATAACGTAGGTGTCGTGTTGATGGGTGAAAGCGGAGATGTAAAAGAAGGTGCCAAAGTAAAACGAACCGGCCAGATCGCTTCTATAAAAGTAGGCGACGGTTTGGTTGGCCGCGTGATCAATACACTTGGGGAAGCAATCGATGGCAAGGGCCCGATCACAGGCGAATTGTACGAAATGCCGCTTGAGAGAAAAGCGCCGGGTGTTATTTATCGTGAGCCGGTAAAAGAACCTTTACAAACTGGTATCAAAGCTATCGATGCGATGATTCCGATTGGCCGCGGCCAGCGTGAATTGGTAATCGGTGACAGGCAAACGGGCAAGACTGCTATTTGTGTTGACACCATTATTAATCAAAAAGAATTTTTTGCCGCAGGAAAACCTGTGTATTGCATATATGTGGCAATAGGCCAGAAAGCATCAACCGTTGCCGGTGTGATGAAAACTTTGCAGGACAATGGTGCAATGGCTTATACCACAATCGTTGCAGCAAGTGCTTCTGATCCTGCGCCGTTGCAGTTCTACGCACCATTTGCGGGCGCTGCTATCGGTGAATTCTTCCGCGATACCGGCCGTCCTGCTTTGATCATTTATGATGATTTGAGTAAACAGGCTGTTGCTTATCGCGAAGTTTCTTTGTTGCTCCGCCGTCCGCCGGGCCGTGAAGCTTATCCGGGCGATGTGTTCTATTTGCATAGCCGTTTACTCGAACGTGCAGCAAAGATCATCGCCAATGATTCCGTTGCAAAAAACATGAACGACCTTCCTGAATCTATCAGGCATCTTGCAAAAGGTGGCGGCAGTTTAACGGCTTTGCCCATCATTGAAACGCAGGCCGGTGACGTATCCGCATACATTCCAACAAATGTGATTTCTATCACTGATGGACAAATATTTTTGGAGGGCAACCTCTTCAACTCAGGTATTCGTCCTGCGATCAACGTTGGTATTTCTGTGAGCCGCGTGGGTGGTAATGCGCAGATCAAATCAATGAAAAAAGTTGCAGGTACTTTGAAACTCGACCAGGCACTTTATCGTGAAATGGAAGCGTTCTCAAAATTTGGCGGCGACCTCGATGCTGCTACAAAACTCGTTATCGACAAAGGTGCACGCAACGTGGAAATATTGAAACAGGCACAGTATTCACCAATGCCCGTAGAAAAACAGGTAGCAATTATTTATCTCGGTACGCAAGGTTTGATTCGCGAAGTAGCAGTGAAAAATGTGAAGGCTTTTGAAGAACATTTCTTACTCGAAATGCAAAATAAATTCCCTGAAGTGCTGGCTGAATTCAAGAAAGGCAATCTTCCTGAAGAAGGCGTTAAGAAAATGGTGGACCTTGCAAAAGGCTTGATGGCTCAATACAAATAAGCTTTAATTTCTTTTATAAGATCAAAGCCCCGAAATTTTTCGGGGCTTTTTTATTTTGTTGGTCAGCTGAAGTTCTCATGGCATCGTCCCTTGCGACGCTCCGTTCATCTGTATATCTTTTATCATCATTCCAAATTCCAATCTTTCTTCACTTAAAAATTCTTCGTTCTTCATTTTTCTTTCGTGTATTCATGGCAGGCAAAATTAAATTTGTAAAATAATTTGGTTTATAAAATAAACTATTCTATGTTTGTGCAACGAAACTGAAAATTGATATTTTTTATGAGACAGGCGATGATACTTTTTTTATTTTTTTCTTCAGTTGTTTTAAATGCGCAGGTAAAGATCAGCGGTAAAATAAAAGACAACAAAGGCAAACCACTTGCAGGTGCAAGCATTACTTTAAAAGGCACTTACGATGGCGCCACTTCCGATTCGACAGGACATTTTTCTTTTTCCACTTCAGAAAAAGGCACACATATTCTTGAGATCTCTGCAATTGGTTTTAATAATGTTGATGATAATATTGACATTGAAAATGCACCATTGAATATTGATCTTTCTTTAAAAGAAAAATTAGACGAATTAAAAGCTGTGACGATAAGTGCAGGCGCATTTGCCGCAGGCGATACAAAAAGAGCAACAGTTGTTTTGAATGCAATTGATATCGCAACGGTCGGCGGCGGCAATGCAGATATTTCTTCTGCATTGAAAACATTGCCCGGCGCACAGCAGATCGGTGAGCAGGAAGGTTTGTTTGTGCGTGGCGGTGAAGGCTATGAAACAAAACAATTCATTGATGGCACATTGGTCAACAATCCTTATTACACAAGCATTCCGGACCTTGCGACACGCGGACGCTTTTCTCCATTTTTATTTAAAGGAACAGTTTTTACAACCGGAGGTTATTCTGCTTTGTATGGCCAGGCATTGTCTTCTGCATTATTGCTTGAGTCGATCGATCTTCCTGAAAAATCGCAGATCACTGCATCATTCTCGCCGTTGCTTGTCGGCGGCGGATTGCAGGAATTATCAAGTAATAAAAAATATTCTTACGGTGTAGATTATGATTATGTGAATGTGGGTTTATATTTTGATGCAGTGCCGCAGGAAGTTGATTATTTCAGAGTGCCGCAGTTTCATACAGCCGACGCAAATTTCCGCATCAAAACAAAAAGCGGCGGCATGATAAAATATTACACAACATTCAACTACAATGATCTTGGTGTTCGCCGCCAGGATGTTGACAGCCTCATTATGAAAGATGCATTTTCGTTGACCAATCATAACTGGTACAACAATTTAAGCTGGCGCGAAAATTTAGGCGATGGCTGGAAAATGAACCTGGGCTCAAGTTTCAGCACCAACCTTGACCAGATCAGTACGCAACTGCAGAACCAGCAAAACCAGGTTGTGCAATTTCCAAATGCGCCGTGGTACTATGAAAAAGCTTTTACATTGAACAGCCTTCAGGATCTGACGCAATTAAAAGCAGTGTTTGAAAAAAAATTAGGCGGCATCAGCACATTGCGTTTTGGCGGAGAAGATTGGTACGCGTACAATAATTATGTGTATAACGATACCACTACAAAACTGGTTGACAACCTTGCTTCGCTTTTTGCCGAAGGCGATATTCATTTTACCAATGAACTCGCAGCGCAGGTGGGCGTTAGGTTTGAGCATTCTTCCATTATTGACAGATCAGATATTGCACCGCGTATTTCACTTGCATATAAAGTTGGGAACGGCGCGCAGGTCTCTGCGGCGTATGGAATTTTTTATCAAAAACCTGAATTGGAACAATTGCTTTTTACAACTAATCTTGATTTTATCAAAGCCACACATTACATCGTCAATTATCAAAAAGTGCTCAATCAAAGAATTTTTCGCATCGAGGCTTTTTATAAAAAATATGACGACCTGATAAAAGATGTTCCTGTAAGTTATAATTATACGTTATTCAATAATGCAGGAAGCGGTTACGCAAAAGGCATTGAATTGTTTTGGCGTGATAAAAAAACATTCAAGGATTTTGATTACTGGATCAGCTATTCATACCTCGATACCAAAAGAGATTTTATGAATTATCCTTCGGAGATACGCCCTGATTTTGCCGCAACAAATACTGCTTCGATCGTGATGAAAAGATTTATCACTAAAATAAAAACAGGTTTCAATTTCACTTACAGTTTTGCAACAGGAAGGCCTTACTACGATTTTTTGTATAACAATGCGACGAACAATTATTATATCGGCGACCAGGGCACAACAAAAGATTACAACAGCCTTGGTTTCAGTTTGAATTACGTACCAAGCGTTGGCAAGACCAATGCTCGCATGTTTTGGGTGATTGTCGCTTCTGTTACAAATGTGCTTGGTGCAAACAATGTGTATGGTTATACTTATTCTTTGAACGGAGAAAATAAATTGCCGGTCCTGCCGCCTGCAAAACGTTTTTATTTTGTCGGAGTGTTTTTAAGCTGGGGTGTTGACAGAACGCAGGATGCAATCAATAATAATTTATAATTTTTTTAAAAATTTCAACCTGATAAAATGGACTACCCTCAAAATGAAGAAGAACTTTCGCCGCAGGAAAGCCTGAAGCTGATCGGCAAGATGCTCGATAAAGTGCAGGACGATGCATTGATGAAAGTAGCAAAGAAACGGGCGGCCGCTAAAATGTCATTGGCCATTTATGTTGTGATAAATATTTTTTTGATTGGCCTTTGGTATTTTACAACGGGCGTCAATTCTTATTTCTGGCCTGCGTGGCCGATGCTTGCGTGGGGCCTCGGTATGCTTCTTCAGTTTATTGATGCTTATCTTGGAAGCGGAATTTTTTCTGAAGAAAAAGAATTTGAACGGTTGAAGCAGAAAGCAAAAAATAAAAATATGTAAAGCAATTTCTTTTATAACGAATATTTTTTCACCAATAAAAAACAATTATATGGATACGCAACAACAAAGAGACGAAGCGCTCTGGAAGATGGCAAAAAAAAGAGCTGCGTTCAAACAAACATGCACCATTTATTTTTTTGTAAATGCCTTTCTTGTCGGCATCTGGTTTTTTTCGACAGGCATATTCAGTTATTTCTGGCCTAAATGGCCGATGCTCGGTTGGGGATTCGGTCTTGCCATTCAATACTTCGATGCTTATCATGGCAACGCAATTTTCTCCGCTGAAGATGAATACATAAAATTAAAAAACGAGAATAGTCATTAATCAAATCTTTAAACAATCATTTTAAAAAAATATCAATCATGAAAAAAATTCTTTTTGCAGTTGCAATGATCGCTGCAATGAATGTACAGGCGCAAAGCGATAAATATGTTGATGCAATGAAAGCAAAACTCTCGTTGTTTGACAGTGCAAAGACATCTGCAGATTATCAAAGTTTGTCAGACGGTTTTGCCAGAATCGGCGATGCCGAAAAAACGCAATGGCTTCCTTATTATTATGCCGGGCTTGCATTGTCAACCATGGGATGGATGGATCAGAAAATTGACAAGGATGCCAACGCTGATAAAATAAAAAGCTATTGTGATAAAGCAGAGGCCAACACGACTTCGCCCACTGACAAAGCAGAGATCTTTGCGCTGCGCAACATGGCGGCCACACAGCAAATGCTGGTGGATCCTCAAACGCGCTGGCAAACAAGCGGCATGGAAGCATCAACAGATCTGCAAACAGGTATGCAGTTAGATCCAAACAATCCGCGGTTGTATTATTTGCAGGGAATGAGTTTGTTTGGAACGCCCGAACAATTTGGCGGTGGTAAAGACAAGGCAAAACCTGTTTTTCAAAAAGCAGTTGATCTGTACAAGAGTTTTGTTGTGAAACCGTTGTATCCCGATTGGGGACAAAAACAGGCAACGGATAAACTTGCGGAATGCAATAATTAATAAGTTGAAACATGAAAGTTGGCAGATGAAAGATTTTGCAGGTCATCTGTCAACTCTTTTAAAATTTTAACCATGGAAGAAAAAGAAACACTCAGCAATGAAGAGAGCCTTGCATTGATCACAGAAATGATCAGCAGGGCAAAATCTGATTATGTTGAAACAGGCATCAGCGCATTGCTGTGGGGAACCATTACCACATTTTGCGCTGTACTTACTTTTGCCAATTACTGGTGGCAGCAAAACTGGATAAACTATATTTGGTTTCTTTCATTGTTTGCGGTCATTCCTCAAATACTTATTTCGATCAGGGAAAGTAAAATAAGAAAATTGAAAGCATATTCCGATGATGCGATCGGTGGCGTGTGGATCAGTTTTGGCATCTGTATATTTTTATTATCTTTTTGGCTGTCTGTTGCTCCTAATCCCGGTTGGGGAAATACAAATTCGTTGTACCTGATCTTATATGGTATTCCGACTTTTACATCAGGTTATGCAAGAAGATTTAAACCGATGATCTTTGGCGGAATTGCCTGCTGGATATTTTCAATTGCTTCCATTTATATGTTATATCCTTACTCCATGCTGCTGCTTGCTGCAGGTGCGCAACTTGCCTGGTTCATTCCCGGATTGATCTTGAGAAAAAAATATTTGACAGCAAAACAGCAGAATGTTTAAAGAACTTGATCCCATATTACATTCTCAATTGCGCCTTGCAGTGATGAGTTTACTGATCAGTGTGAAGGAAGCTGATTTTATTTTCATTCGCGAAAAAACGAATGCCACTGCGGGCAATCTCAGTGTGCAGATACAAAAATTAAAGGATGCAGGATACATTGAAGTGATCAAAGAATTCAAAGAAAATTATCCCAATACTACCTGCAGAATAACAAAGCCGGGCATCAAAGCATTTGAAGAATATGTGAAAGCATTGCAGGAATACCTGAAGGTCAATATTAAAAAATAATTTAAACGGGTATTCAGTTTTAAGCGTTTTATAATTGGATAATTTACGAAGGGTATAAAAATTGTCTAATTTTAGAATCCAATATCCAATTATATGACCAACCCTTTAGCCAACATCACCAAAATGGTGTACGATTTCCTTCTCGTGGAAATTACAGATCCCACTTTATTCAACCAGGACAGTTGTTTTGAGTATTCAATTTTATCGCAGGATGAAAAGCCTGTGCGTAAAGGAAGATTTTTTGGAGCAAATGTGCAGCTTCGTCTTACCCAGATGGAAGAAGGCAGTTACTCGCTCAGGCTGTATTTAAATGGCGGAGAAGCGCAGAATTTTACGTTTGTAAAAAGATCTGCAAGTTCTCTTCAACCGGCATAAGCAAGCCTCGCGCGATTTTATTTTCCAATCAAACATTGGAACAGTTTTGCTGTTTCCGCACTTTCACTTTCTTTTTTAATTTTCCATTCAACTGCATGGTTAACTTTGTTATCAATATTTGTCATGCAGAATATTATCTCAGTTTCAAATCTTACCAAACAATTTAAAAATATTACAGCTGTAAACGATTTGTCGTTTAATGTTCAGCAGGGTGATGTCTATGGTTTTCTCGGGCAGAACGGCGCAGGAAAATCAACGACGATCCGTATGCTGTTGACATTGATAATACCAACAGAAGGTAAAATAGAATTGTTTGGAATGAATTTAAATTCTCACCGCAAAGAGATCCTCCGCAACATCGGCGCTGTAATTGAAAAACCTGATGTGTATCAATATTTATCCGCGCATGAGAATTTGAAAATGTTTGCACGTCTCAGTGGTATGAAAATTTCTGACAAACAATTGTCTGAACAGATCGAAATGGTTGGGCTTTCAGCAAGGGCAAAAGATAAAGTGCAGGAATTCTCACAAGGCATGAAACAAAGATTGGGCATTGCAATTGCTTTAACTCACAATCCCGAACTGATCATTCTTGATGAACCAACCAACGGGCTCGATCCGCAGGGCATCGCCGACATAAGAAATTTAATTTTACATCTCAGCCGTGAAAGAAAAAAAACAATTTTGGTCTCATCTCATTTATTAAATGAAATTGAACAGATCGCCACCCGGGTTTTGATTATTGATGAAGGAAAAAAAATGGTGGAAGGAACTGCTGAGGAATTGTTCGATCCCGCGCAAACCCTTGTGGAACTTCAAACCGGAGATAATGTAACAGCGTTTGCAGAAGTGAAGAACAGTTTGTGGAAACAATATCTTCAACCGCAAAGAAACAGCAATGTGCTTTTAAAAATGCCGCGCAATCTTCTTCCCGAATTTAATATCTGGCTTGTGCAGCAAAACATCAAAGTGTTTTCTCTGCAATCAAGGCATTCACTCGAAGATTATTTTTTACAGGTAACATCAGGCAAACAACATGTGGGCACTTATACAAATTGAACTTTATAAAATATTCCGCAGGCCGCGCACATACATTGCTTTCGCGGCGATCGCTGCATTGATCCTTACCATCCAGCTTGGCCTGAAACTCGATGGCGAAGAATATGTTGACTTTATGCTCAGCGGTTTGAAACAGTCATTCGATTTTCAGGGAAAGATACTCAACGGTTATCTTGTCTGCTACATCATTTTGCAATTATTGTTGATTCATGTACCATTGATGATCGCATTGATCGCTGCAGATATGATCTCGGGCGAAGCGAATATGGGAACGCTGAGACTGTTGCTGACAAAGCCTTTCAGCCGAACACAATTAGTGCTTGCAAAATTTTTTGCCACATCTGTTTACACTTTGCTGCTGCTGATCTGGATGGCCGCGCTCGCTTTGTTTGTAAGCATCTGGCTTTTTGGAACCAATGATCTGTTCATTACAAAAACATATTATGCTGTGCAGTTGCGCGCAGATGATGTGTTCTGGAGATACATGGCAGCATTTGGTTTTGCTGCACTTTCCATGCTTACGGTTGCAGCGCTTGCTTTTTTTCTGTCAAACTTTGCAAACAATTCCATCGGTCCGATCGTTGCTACAATGAGCATCATTATTTTTTTCACGGTGCTCAGTACAATGAATATTCCTTTGTATGAAAAAATTCAACCTTATTTATTCACTTCGCACATGGTGAACTGGAAAGAATTCTTTGATGAAAAAGTGGATGCGAACAATGTGCCTATTCTTGGAAGCGTTCAGGACATGCACCAGATAAGCGTTTCAGCGTTGGTACTTGTTGCGCATATTTTCGGGTTTCTTGGTTTGTCGATCTGGGTCTTTAATAAAAAAGATGTGCTGAGTTAGTAAAAGTTGCTGAATAGAATTACAGAACGTACAAGAGTGCGACGCAACAGACGATAAATAGTAATTCAGCAGCTTGGTTCATAAAAAATAACTGAATAATAATTGTGTTTAAAACAATGAGATATATTTTGATAAAAAGAATCAGTTTCATTTTTGTTTCCTGTTTTTTATTTCTAAATGGATTTTCGCAGGACATTACACCGTTGGTAAACAAGCTGAAAGCCAAGCTGGACATTGTGAACGATTATGTTGCTACAGGAAAAATGAAAACAGATGTTGTGTTCATAAAAATACCATTGAGCAATATTATTGTATATTATAAAAAGCCCGATTTTTTTAAACTGAAAAGAGATGGCGGCATTTCGATACTGCCGAAAGGCGGCATCAGCGTGAATATTAATTCTGTATTGACGACCGCAAATTTCATGGCGCTTGCTGCAGGCAACGAAACAATAAATGGTGTTGACACAAAAATTGTAAAACTTTTGCCGCTTGACGAGAACAGTGATGTGGTGCTTACTACTTTGTACATCGATGAAAAAAATTTGCTTGTGCTTCGCGCAATAAGTACTACAAAGGATAACGGCACTTTTCAAATCGATCTGAGCTACGGAAATTATATTGCATATTCGTTGCCTGATAAAGTGGTGTTCAGTTTTGATACGAAAGATTATAAAATGCCCAAAGGCGTAACGCTTGAGTTTGACCAAAACCAAAGCCAGAGCGATCTTGACAAACTGAAAAACAAAAAGGGCAAGATTGAGATCACTTACAGATCTTATATCATCAACAAAGGTGTTGATGACAGTGTATTCAAATAGTTTCAAATTTCGCGGAGGATTTTTTTAGAAATGATGTTTCCTTCCTTTATTTAGTTGCGACTAATATTTGGAACGTTTTTTCTAACCATATAAATACCCCCTGATGAAACCTATTATTACACTGCTTTTAGTAGCCGCAATTTTTTCTGCACAAGCCCAATCAATGTTTAAACCGGCCATCGAAGCATACGACGGCCTCAAAACAAAAGGATTCAACATTGGATTATTGCCCAATAAAAGTTTTTTTATGATTGAACTTGGTGCGCAATGGGCAGATTATGGCGGTATTACAGACGCTGTAAAAGGAGCTGCAACTCCGGGCAATACCGTTGCTTATTCAATCACCATCGGCGGAAGTATTTTTGATGGCACTTACAGCCCCGTCATTGATGCAGTGCCTTTTGCATTCATGGCAATGAATGGAAATATTGCCGCAGGTGGCGGCGGCATTAAACTGCTTCGCAATATTGATGCGCTCAATCTTTACGCCGGCGGTTATGCAAAATATACTTTCTCGGATAATACCAGATTCTTTGATGCCGGCCTTTCCATCAATTATTATTTTGCGAGATAAAATGGATTTTTATTTTTTGATAATTATAATATCAAAAAGGGAATCGAAAAATTCAAATCACAACTTTCATTTTAATCATTAATTTGAGGCATAAACGATTGTTGATATGCCGCAATATATTCTTGCTTTCGATCAGGGAACAACCAGTTCCCGCGCAATAGTCTTTGACCGCAACGGAAACATCAGATCCGTTGCACAAAAAGAATTCACACAAATATTCCCGCAGCCCGGTTGGGTAGAACATGATGCCAATGAAATATGGAGCACGCAACTTGGCGCTGCCGCAGAAGCCGTGTCACAGGCAGGTTTGAGCGTGAAGGATATTGCAGCCATCGGCATCACCAACCAGCGCGAGACAACAGTTGTGTGGGATAAAAATACAGGCACACCAATTTATAATGCCATCGTTTGGCAGGACAGAAGAACTGCTTCTTATTGTGATGAACTGAAAGAAAAAAATCATGCATCATTGATTCAGCAAAAAACAGGATTGATCATTGATGCATATTTTTCTGCGACCAAATTAAAATGGATATTGGATAATGTAAAAGATGCAAGAGTGAAAGCCGCAAAGAATGAATTGTGTTTCGGTACAATTGATTCATGGCTGTTGTGGAAACTGACAAATGGAAAAGTGCATGCGACAGATGTAAGCAATGCTTCGCGCACGATGCTTTTCAATATTCATGATTTAGCATGGGATGAAGAATTGCTTTCGTTATTTGATATTCCAAAAAATATGTTGCCTGAAGTGCACAGCAGCAGTGAAATGTACGGGCATACACAAAATATTTTAACAGCGCACAATATTCCGATCGCAGGCATTGCCGGCGATCAGCAGGCTGCATTGTTCGGGCAAATGTGCACGCAGCCCGGCATGGTGAAAAACACTTACGGCACAGGATGCTTCATACTGATGAATACAGGTGATCAGCCGGTATCTTCAAAAAATAATTTACTTACAACAATCGCATGGCAGATCAATGGCAAAACAAAATATGCACTTGAAGGAAGTGTTTTTATTGCAGGTGCTGTGGTGCAATGGCTGCGCGATGGATTGAAAATCATCCGCTCTTCAAATGAGATTGAAAGCCTTGCAAACAGCGTCAGCAGCAGCGATGGTGTGTTTCTTGTTCCTGCGTTTGCGGGTTTGGGTGCGCCTTACTGGAACCAGCATGCGCGCGGGACAATTGTAGGAATCACACGAGGCACAACGGCTGCGCATTTTGCAAGGGCTGCGCTCGACAGCATTGCGTATCAAACGATGGATGTGGTGAATGCCATGCAGGCCGATGCAGAAATTACGTTGAAAGAATTACGTGTGGATGGCGGCGCAACGGCCAATGATTTATTGATGCAGTTTCAAAGTGATATTTTAAATACAAAAGTGATTCGCCCGAAAGTCACTGAGACAACGGCTTTGGGCGCTGCATATCTTGCAGGGCTTGCTGTTGGTTACTGGCATGACATGGAAGAAATTGCTCAGCAATGGCAGGCAGATAAGATCTTTGAGCCAAAAGTTGATGATAAGAAAAGAAAAATTTTATCGCGTGAATGGGAGCGTGCAGTAAATGCAACACGAAGCTGGGCGGATGAGAAATGATTTTTTGAACAAGCTTTTGTAACCCTGATTTGGCTTTACTTGCGACGCTCCGTTCAGGTTTCTCTTTACTATTAAGCTTTGGTTTCAATGTTTAAGTTGCTCAATAGAATTACAGAACGTACAAGAGTTTCCAATTTGCTGCTTTGACACGCAAATTGCGCAAGAAAAGTTTAATAGTAATTCTTCAGCCCGGTTCAAAAATATTTCTTTAAAATATCTGCGTGTTATCATTCACTGAAGCGTTGGTCTCAACCGTTGTTTTGTTTTCAACAGGATGTTTTGTAAAAAAACTTTTTTGAAAAACAAGAATGGAAATAACACCAACGGAAATAGATGCATCCGCAAGATTGAAAACGGGTTCGAAAAATAAGAACTGTTGTCCGCCCCAAAATGGAAACCAACTCGGATAATGCGCATCAATCAGCGGAAAGTAAAGCATATCAACGACTTTGCCGTGCAGGAACTTTGCATAACCTGTGCCGTAAGGAACAAGCCTCGCAACATTTTGCATGAACGGATCACTGTCATTAAAGATCAATCCATAAAA
>Ga0206909_1097_pt1 | contig 18052 bp, 12 predicted proteins | sample Alteio_BWOrgHeat_76_FD_152943 | JGI IMG/M metagenome (GOLD analysis project Ga0206909, IMG submission 152943) | Enriched cells from forest soil in Barre Woods Harvard Forest LTER site, Petersham, Massachusetts, United States -... | ecosystem: Environmental > Terrestrial > Soil > Temperate forest >...
GGCTTCTACAGAAGCTATTTTAGTTCATTGGTTGTCCTGGATCCTTCAAAGAAAGATGTTTAAATCTTAATCCACCAATCCAAAGCACCGCGAAATAGATTATCATCGCTGTGATTAATAAATAGCTTAAATGGTAAATTCGCGTATGTGCAGGCCAGGAAAACCAAGTTTCTAAGTTGCCTTTGGATAAATAATAAAAAATAATCACAGCCAAATTGGCTAATAATAATCTGATTAAAAATATTCCCCATCCAGTCTGAAAACGAAAAATATTTTGCTTATATAAAAAATAGATTAATAAACAAACATTAAAACAAGCAGAAAGCGAAGTTGCCAATGCTAAACCGGCATGTTTCAACGGATAAACCAATACAGCATTCATCAAGATATTAAATAATACCGCTGCGATGCCAATCCGAACGGGCGTGCGAATATCCTGGCGACTGTAAAATCCTGTTGATAATACTTTGATCAGCATAAAAGCTTGTAAACCTACAGCATAAGCAATCACGCTTTTTTGCGTCATCATGACATCGTAGTGATCAAAAAGTTTATATTGAAATAAAGTCGTGATGAGTTGGCCGGATAATAGCCACATAGTAAACGCAGCGGGGAGGCCAATCAGTAAATTCCAGCGAATGCCCCAATCCATGGCACTCATAAATCCAGTCTCAGATTGTTTCGCAAATTGGCGGGATAAATGCGGTAATATAACTGTTGCGATTGCGACGCCAAATACGCCCTGAGGAAAATATGCCAGGCGTTCTGAATAATATAACCAGCTGACACTGCCGATATGTAAGAAAGACGCAAAAATAGTGTTAATTAACAACCCAATCTGGACTATTGATGCGCCAAACAGTGCAGGAACCATGAGTTTTAAAATTTTTCGCACACCTTCGTCTTTGAAAGAAATTCTGGGCCAGACGAGAAATCCTAATTTTTTCAAATAGGGTAATTGAAAGCCTAATTGCATAAAACCCGCAATGAGTATTCCCCATGCCTGGCTTTCAATGGGAACGGTGAACCAATGGCTGCCATATAGCGCAGCGATAATTAAACAAATATTGAGCAGGGCAGGTGTGAACGCAGGTATGCCGAATTTACCATAGCTATTTAAAATCGATCCCACAAGTGCTGTGAGAGAGATCAGCATCAAATAAGGAAAAGTAACGCGTGAAAGATATATCGCCAGATGAAAACGATAAGGCTCAAATCCGGGTGCGTTTATTTTGATCAATAACGGCATTAATATCATGCCAATTAAGATGACTAATAATAATATAGCGCTTAAACAACCCGCGATATGGCTGATAAACAGGCGAGTCTCTTCTGGCGTTTTATGCTGGCGATACTGCGCCAGTGTGGGGACAAAAGCTTGAGAAAAAGACCCTTCCGCAAATAAATTGCGCATCAGATTAGGAATTCTGAATGCGACCAGGAAAGCATCCACGGCTGCATTGACGCCAAAAATCTGCGCCGCAATCATATCGCGCAAAAAACCCAAAATGCGGGAAACAAAAGTCATCGCTGATACTAACGAAGTCGATTTAAAGAGAGATTTGCTCATGGCGGATTCCAGCCGTTGTCATATATGCGATTTATTCGCGGGATCCAGAAAATTTTTAATTGTACCTTATTTTTTAATTATTCTGATGCGTTATTTTTTTGCCAGAAATTAGGTGTTTTATATCTGAATATTATTGCTTTTATTGTTCTGGATCCCGCGAATAAATCGCATATCTTTATACACAAGTTTGGAAATTTAAGTTAAGCTGTCTTTTTGCCTCTCCGGAGGGAGAGGCCGCCACGTAGCGGCGGGTGAGGGGAATATAATTAATGAAAAAATTTGCGAGACAATTGAGAATAAATGCCACAGATGCAGAATCCGTGCTTTGGTATCATCTCAGGAATAGAAATTTTTTAGGATTTAAGTTTCGTCGTCAAATGCCAATGGACAAATATATTGCAGATTTTGTCTGCGTTGAAAAGCAGCTTATTATTGAAGTAGACGGCGGACAACATTCTGAGCAAATTGATTATGATAATGAAAGGACAAAAATACTTAACCAGATGGAATATGATGTTATCAGGTTTTGGAATAACGAAGTGTTGACAAATTTATCAGGTGTTTTGGAATGTATTGAAGAACATATAATGAAAAAATAACTTTAATTATATTCCCCTCACCCGCCGCTACGCGGCGGCCTCTCCCTCCGGAGAGGCGAAAAGACAGTTCAGCTTAAATTTCTAAACTTGTGTATAAAGATATGAATAAATCGTGGGATAACAACAGGATTTGACTCTTGGCATTGATGCTTTATACTTGGCTTCTTTGTGGTAAGGAGAGATGGCCGAGCGGCTGAAGGCGCTCCCCTGCTAAGGGAGTATGGGGGTTAAACTCCATCGAGGGTTCGAATCCCTCTCTCTCCGCCAAAATCTGTTATCATATCTGTCTTATGCGCCCGTAGCTCAGTTGGATTAGAGTACCAGGCTACGAACTTGGTGGTCGGGGGTTCGACTCCCTCCGGGCGCACCAAATAATCCCTGTGGGGATTTTGTGGGAACTGCAATCATAGCTAGTGGTATAAAATAGATTATTGGGTTAATATAGCTTATCAAAATACTTCTGCCCTTTTGTTAAAAACCTAAACAAAGAAACCAAGCAAAATTCTATTGTAACCACTACCCATACTAAATTGTCACAACGACACTTTGCCGTTTACATACGGTTTCGGCAATGATAAAATAACAATTAAATGTATTTTCTCTTGAATTTATTATAGAGGTGTTAAAGATGAAAAAAGACATAGCAGAAAACCTATACAAAAGGATAAAGGAAACTTCTAATGATCTTCCAAAATCTGGAAGTGGAGAGTATAGAGGTTACCTGAAGGTTGAGGTAGGAAATAGTCTCAAAGAAATTTTGGATTTTATATCTAATGAAGAAATTAAATTTGAATATTTAGATAAAGGGAAAATAAAACAAGAAATTAATCTTTTATTTTCTATATTACCTTCTAATAGTTCAGGAAAATTAAGTGGTTACTTAAATGTTGAAGCGGGTAAAGGAATTAAAACTTTCCTTGATAATGTAACTAATAAAGAAATTATTCCATCAATTAGTCCTGAAAAGAAAAAAAACATTGATAGTATAGCCAGATCCGCACTTCTTTCAAATAGTTTATTTTCCTCCAATAGCCCTAAAAGGAAGATTTCAGAGTGTTGTCATTCTATTACTCAAAGCAGTTACAATAAAATATCTTTAAATAATATTTCTGATGTTAATTTACAAAATTTAGAAGGTATAACTTTACTAACACGAGCGGTGCAAGAGAAGAATAAAGAATTGGCAGATCATTTAATTAGTCAATGCAAGGCAGACGTTGATGCAAGAAATGCTAACTTTATGACACCCTTACATTACGCAATAGCCTCCAATAATGTTGATATGGTTAAATTCTTATTAGAAAAAGGAGCAGACCCTCAAGCTTATGCTCCTGAACCTGAAAAAATAAATACGCCTTTAGCCTGTGCATTTGAGCAGGGAAACGAAGATATTATTAAGATTTTGCTAGAACGCATTAAAGAAAATGTTAATGACGAGGATATAGGTAGTTTATCCGATTTAGCTGAGCAATTTAATAAGCTAAATTTACTTGAAAAAGTGGGAATAGTAGAAAATAAAATTCGAAAAGACAACGTTTATTAAATAGATAGAGGTTTTTTAAATGGAACAAAAATCTATTGAATTTGATAAGCAGCCAATAAAATTTGCTCTTTTCTTAATTGAAACGGAAAACCAGGTAGATCGTCAGTTACAGGTAAAATTAGTTAAAGAAATTTTATTGTATAAAAAAGAAAAAAGGGAAAAAAAATATGTATTGAATCAAAATTTTCAGAAATTTTAGAAAAAATTGAGTCAAATCATAATGAAATAAAAAATATCGGAACAAAAAAAGTAAATCCTGATGAAACAATAACAATAAGTGAATATTCAAATATCAAAAATTCTCTCGAAGAATTTTTAAATTCTATTGGCTATTCTAACATTAATAATAAACCTACTGACCTTTTGGATAAGGAAAGCAAATTCAAAAATTCATTCGATGAATTCATCAAATATATTTCAGATAATAAAAAAAGAGGAGCTTTTATAAATTTTACGGATAGTTATTTAAAGGAAATAAAGAAACTTTTTGAATTAGAATATATAAAAGAAAGGTTGGAAAATGAAAATGACTATTATAATAAAATTGAAAAAATATTTTTAAATCCACAAAAAAAATCTATTCCAGGTATATCTATATTTTATGGAAAAAATCGTTTCGAACATATACGAGAAAATTTATACAAAAAAAAGCGTCTTCCTGGTGATACACCTCGAGGTGCGATAGAGTTTATTACAAAAGAGTCAACAGAAATAGAAGAATATAACCATTATGTGCTCGATAAATATAATAATTATGTTAAACGTTATCAGTTTAGAGCAATTTCTTTTCTTGAAAGAATGATTTTATCAGAAAATCCGGATGGCAATTTCTATATTGAACCAGCAGATTATGGAAAAGAATTTTCTGACCTGGAGGGGATAACAGATATCTCGAAATTTGAATATGGGCTAGCTAACAGAAAGGAGAAAAAAAATAGACTTGATATTAATAATATGCGTACTATTAAACTTTGCAATAATTTAAATAGTAATGAACTTCCAAGGTTGTTATGTGAAGAGCTGGGGGAATTTAGTCTTAACAGGATAGGTTATAAGAGATTAATAGCTGTTTCACCAGCATTCAATAAGTATATTATTAGAAGCAATGACTTTGCGCCTTTCATTAATGATGGAAGCATTTTTGATAAAATTCGATACTTTAACTGCATTGATGGTATTGAGATTAAACCTTATGTTTCTCAAGGTGGTGGAATAATAAAAATAGACTTATTAAAAATATCTACGGTACATATTCGTAGTCAATATACTGAGGTTTCTTGCAATAATATGAATAAACTTGCCAAAGTAATTAATTCAGTAGATATGGGTAAAAAGGGACATCCAAGTCTTATAGCTGATGAAATTTTTTTAGCAAAAAAAAGCGCTTATAGAAACAGAGAAATACATCTTTCAAGAATACCAATTAATTCAATTATCGGCTGGAAGCCATACCCGCAATTTCCTGTGTGGATAGCAAGGAGGGATATTTCAAGCCCACTTATTATGCCAAAAACAGCAATTGAACCTTATGTATATAAGAAATATAGCATATCACTTAACAATAAAATTTCTAACACCATTAACAGTGACATTCCTATTAATAGTAGTAAATTAATAATAGATTTGCTGCGAGAAGATGAATATCATGAACATAATATTTTATATGAATGTATTAAATATATATTACATGGGTTAGATGATATCGAAAAAATTTATGAATCTATTAAAAATGGATTGTTTTTAAGTTTAAAAAATATTGAAAAATCTTTATTGATTTATGAAACATCTGATATCATTGAATTATGTAAGTTATTGAAAGAATGTATTAAAATACTATTTTTGTCGAATTATGATGCTAAAGAAGATCTACATGTAAGTCTTGATGTTGAAAATAAAAGTTCGCCTAAAAAATTAAAGAAGAAAAAAAATAAAATGGTTTCTCCTGAAGAAATATTACCTTTAATACCTTCTTATAATAATCAATTACACGATCTTGAAATATTGGTTGATAAATTCAACATTACGATAGCAAAGTGGATTTTAAAATTACACTTTAGTATTGAAAATACAGATAATTTAGAAAATTCTCTAACGAAAAAAAATTCAATAACTACTCTTTTAGATCCAGAGTTAACAGTAAATTTTAACTTTGATATTTCGACTAAACAACAATTTAAATCTGATAATACTTCAAACAGGTTAATGGATAAAAATGAGACTGATAAAATTGAAGAAGAAAATAACTCTCTTGTAAAACTTGACTCCATCGATACAGCACCACATGTGGTTATGAAAAAAACTAATCCGTCTCATTTGCAAATAGGGATTAATAACTCGGTAGAAAAAAAAATGAAAATTTCTTTAAGTTACCCACAGACAATTAAAGAATTACCAGCAGGCTCCGTCACACGAGAATTACCCTTATCACGTATTTTATCCACTTCTGATTCTCCTATTTTTAACAATGGAAAAGAAAAACTAATATCAGAATTAAAAAATATTTTTCCAGATACAACTTGGATGGCCAATATAAACGGATCGATTTTCTTATGTTCTCTTCCTACCAAAGAAGAAGCAGATAAAATTAAAAAACATCTTATTGAGAATAAGTACCCTGAAAAAGATATAGAAATAAATCATAACTTAGTAGTGAAACTGCATAATCTTAATGGTAACAAATTATCGCAAATTCAACCACTCAAGACTGATAGACTTTTAGGGTTATTTATTAAAAAATAATGCGATTTTTGTCTACAAACGGCAATGTTTGGTATAGTGGCTCTTATTTTTACTGGGGTTAAGCAGTGTCAAAAACGAAACGCCAAACACCGAAAACGGCAAAGTTGAATTTTACTCTGCTCCAATCCTAAACAACTATAAAATTCAGAAGCAGTATCTGTTAGTATTGGTATATGTTTTATTCAAAAAATGATATCTTTTCAGAAATGCACATGACAAAAGTTTTCGCAACGCGATGCGCAATCTGGTGGTAGCGCGCGATATGTTATCGCATCATTTGCCTATGGAAATCCAGCAGCAGATTAATTTAAGTACCTTACAAATAGAAGATGGTATTTTCATTGATCCCCAATTGCAAGAATCATGTAGCGATATTTTATATTCTGTTGAGTGGAAAGAAAAAATACCTGATCAAGAAGACATGCGTATTTTTATTTATGCGCTGGTGGAACAACAAAAAAAACCTGAAAATTTTATGCCTTTTAGAATGATAAAATATACTTGCAAAATTATTGATAAACATCTAGCCAATCATAAAGAAAAGGTATTACCCATTGTCATTCCTGTGGTGATTTTTAATGGTGTTAAAACTTACCCGTATCCTGTTAAGGTATTTGATTTGTTTGGGGATAAAAAAGCACTGGCTGAAAAGTTCATGTTTAATCAGTTTCATCTGATTGATCTGACCTGTATCCCTGATGAAGAATTGAGACAACATCAGTGGAGCGGTATACTGGAAATGCTGCTCAAAAATATTGCTCACCATGATATGATGTACTATCTTCAAGGCCTGACGGATGATTTTAACCGCTTATTAACAGCGGGCTTGAAAGATTTTGTCATTACTATGCTAAAATATCTCATCGAAAAGGCAGAAATAGAAGACAAAGCCCAATTTTTTAACTGGATACATCAACATTTATCTTCAAACCCTGTAGAGGCTGAAACCATGACAATAGCGGAACAATTAAGATCGGAAGGCTATGAAAGCGGTATGTTGGCCGGAAGATAGCAGGGTGCTTTGCAGGGAGAAAAGGAACTTTTACTGCGGCAATTGAAGCGCCGTTTTGGTGTAATCTCCGATCATTATCTGGCAAAGATAAATCAGGCTGATAAAGACAGCTTGCTGTTATGGGGGGAAAGCATTCTGGAAGCCAAAACATTGGCAGATATTTTGGGTACTCGGCATTAATTACTCAATTTTACCTTTGCGGGACTTTTGCGGGAGTGAATCGTGCTCTACTGTGCCTTACGGTGCTCATGCAATGGGCGCCGTGCTAAAAAAATATATAAAAATCAATAGGTTAAAAACTCAAGCACTCAATTTGTAATCGGTCCCCAGTTTGACTCTGGGCATCGGCACCAGTAAAATCAATGGTTTCGGAGTGGCTCAAGGGTTTCTCAAATTGGCTTCTGTGTAATTCCTGTGTAATTGTGCAAAAAAATAAGGGATTTGATTATGACAACTTTAGTAGTTAAACCAACAGTAGAACAATTTTGCACAGATATAAATCGAGTTATCGATATTTTGGATCATCACAGTGAAGGTGGGAATAAGAAGGACAATTTTTCAGTTTTATTGAGTGGTTGTTTTATTGGGGTCTACGAAGATCTTCGGAGTGCTGAGTTGTTAGCCAAAAATCATTGTTTTTTTAGCTTATTGAAAATAGCGCGTTCTTTGTATGATTTAGCAGTGCAATTGCTTTGGATAAAAAGTCTTGAACCTCAAAATCAAAAAGAAGCAGTTAAGTTTTTTTTAGAATTTACTGGAAAGGAAAAAGAAATAGGGTGGTATGAATTATTAAATCCCCGAATGACTATGGAAAAAATGATAAGAACAATAAAGATGGACCATGTTATATTCACAAAGGATATGTTGCAGTTATTGCCCCCTGATAGTAAGGAAAAAGGACTTCATATTTACGGATATTTATCAAAAGTACTGCACTGGAATCCTGCTTCTTTAAAGCATTTAATAGGTTATAAAGATGAGCAGATACAAATTAAACCAGGGTCACAAATGGTAGCGGTTTATGTTGGAATGTTAGCTATTAGAATATTAGCTTATGTATTTACAGAGAATTGGCTTCAAGAACTTTTTTCAAAGGAAATTTGTAATGGAGAAAAGCTAAATTTTTTATTAACACCAATTATATTTCCTACTATTAAAGAGGGAGAATTGATTGGCTAGAGTAATAGTTCTATATTTTACCCTTTTAAATATTAGATTGATCATAGCTTTTTCCTTTATCTGTAATCTTATATTGCTGATTTTTGCTCCTTGGTTTATTAGGAAGCGTATACGAAATTAATCCCATTTTCAGTAATTTATTTATGGCGTTTCTGATATTTCCGGTGACGGTAGCGTAGCCAAAATCAACCAAAATTTTGTTAAGCCCTAAAGGCTGATCGCTTAAAAGCTTAAGTATCCTGAGTTCAGCTTGGGTTAAAGGCTGATCATATACCCCATCATGTACCCCATCATATACCTCAACTTGTGCCTCCTGGGGTATATGATCCTTTAAAAACTCGGGGTGAATCTGGATTTTTGTGTAAAAAGACGCACGGATTTCGTCTGTGAAGAATCCGGGAATAGGCGAGCCATTAGCTTTTAAAACCCTGCGCATCTTGGGGATGCCTGTTCCACGGCCTTCGGTAAAATCTAGCTCTTTTAAAAATTCGCCTATGCGTCTGTTACGGTAACGACCGTTCTGCTAATGAAAACGCCATCTTCAATTTGCAGCGTCTCTAAATCAATCTGCTGCAGGATTTCTACAGGCAAATGATGCGATAACATATCGCGCGCAACCACCGGATTGCGCATCGCGTTACGAAAACTTTTATCGTGCGCATTCCGAACATATCTTACGACGTTTTTAGGTGACATTTCCTGATCCATAGCACAAAGATTGTTAATGAAATGTTGATGGACTTCCAAAATAGGTTAGAAGAAATTTTGAGCCTTTTTGGGTTTTATAATAATATTGATATTAGAAATTAATATAGAAATTTATTTATCTGAAAAGCGATATCATTTTTTCTATGACTGACATGTTTAATGTTTTTTCCCCATTTTCTACCATGAAGAAAAAATTCATCAAATTTTCGATTCCAGTAATAAAATACTTAATTTTGTTATTAAATTTTAAGAGCTAATATTAGATTCTGATTTTTTATATGCTTTTATAAATTCATCAATCTCAAATAAAAAAGCATCAAAGCAGACACTTATGATATCTTCCTTTTTTTTATCAGTTAAGAGAGCTTTATTTAATTTTGTAGCAGCGATCATTAAACATTGCGTTCCGCAAAAGCTGGTCGATCCTTTAAATTTATGAGCAATAGCCTGTAACTCACTCCAATTTTTAGATTGGTAATATTTATGAATATTTGGCAGCGAATATTCAATATCCTTTTTAAATATTTCGAGCAATTCCTTCTGGATTTTAGAATTTTTATATGCTTTTGTCCCATGTTGCCAGTCAATAATAGGCAATTCAGTTTTTATTAAATCTCTTTTTTTAGCATTTTGATGACTTACTTTTGTAAATGCTTTTTTTAAAAACTGATCGATGTGCCTCTTTATTTCAGCTTCTGAAGTGGGTTTATTGACCACTAAATTCAAACCAGATTCAATACATCTTTTTTTCGCTGTTTTTCCAACATGCGCAGTTAAGGCAATAATTGGGACAGGTTGTCTACGGCTCTCCTTTTCCCAAGAACGAATTTTTTGCGTAACTTTATAACCATCTATATCAGGCAGACCAATATCCATGTAAATAAGATCATATAAAGTGCTTTTAACTTTTTTTAGAGCAGTTTCGCCTGAGGCAGCAATATCAATATCGCAATTAAGCGGTTTTAGATACATCGATACTACTTTTGCAGCTATGGCATCATCCTCAACAACCAATATTTGATATTTTCCTTTCCTGGCATCAGATACAAGAGGTTCATCTATATCATCAACAACTAATTTTTCAGATGAGACAGGCTCTATTTGGTATTCCAAATCATTTCTACTTATATCTATATATTTTTCTTTAGCCGATTTTGTTGCTTTTCTTTGCAGTAAGGGAATAGCAATCACAAATTTTGTTCCCTTTTTTAAAGTGCTCTGTACTTCAATTGTTCCCTGTAATTTTTCAACAGAACTTTTAACAAGATAAAGTCCTAAGCCGCTCCCCTTATAAAGCCCCTGATAAGAAGTTGTCAATTTTGTGAATGGCTCAAAAATAATATTTAATTTATTTTCAGGAATACCAATACCTGTATCCACCACGCTTAATTCAACAAAAACTTTATCTTTTTCTGTTTTCAGATAGTTTGCTGAAAGTATTACTTTTCCCTTATCCGTAAACTTAATGGCATTACCAATTAAATTAAGAAGTGTATGATGAATAGACTTTACGTTACCAAATAACGTTGAAGGGATTTTATGATCATAATTTAATTGGAAGTCTACTTTTTTTTCCGTAAATATAGGCAAAAAAAGCTCTCTAACTTCATGCAGTAGATTATTAAGATTAAAAGATCGTTCTTGATGAAGCATCGAATGAATATCTGCTCCACTCATTTCTAAAATATTGTTTGTTAATTCCAAAAGTCTTTGGCCTGCCTTAGTCAAGTCTTTGGCATAACTCTTGATATTATAATCTTGCGCTTCATGAGCAATCACTTCAGCCATTCCTATGATTCCAGTCAAAGGCGTACGAAGGTCATGACTCATATTCGTAATAAATTCAGATTTCGCTTGATTTCCTGCTTCAGCCTTTTCTTTAGCTTCATTTAAGGCAATTTGCGTATTTTTGAGTTCAGTAATATCCAGAGAATTTCCAATGATGCCTACAATGTTACCCTTTTCATCCAATAGAGGAATTTTAATGACTGTAAAATACATTTCCTCATCTGTATCTTTAAATTTAACTGTTTCTTCCAGGAAAATCAGCTTTCCGGCCTCCATTACCTGCTTATCATTATTCAGTAGTTCTTCAGCCTGATCTGGCCAAAGATCGTAATCGGTTTTACCCACCATATCTGTTGTAGAACTAAATCCCAACGTTTTCAACAAAGAAGAATTGCACCCCAGATAGTGACCGCTCTTATCTTTCCAGTAAAAATTACCTGGCATACAAGAAGAGATGTGTTCAAGATAATCTTGAATTTGTTTACTTTGTTTTTCAATGATAACTTTATCTGTGATATCTTTTCCAATAAAAAGAAATCCTGAATCTATCCCATTAAATTTTTTGATGGCAGTAATTGTCCATTCAACAGTATGAATATGATTTCCTCTTAGATTAATCATTCGCTCAAATTTTAGATAATTGACTTTATGTAGGTTACCATACATTTCTGGTGTAAATGGGACACATTTCGAATTTGTGCTGGACAACAAATTAAAATTCTTTCCAATAAAATCTTTACGTGTCCAGCCATAATACTTTTCCATCATTTTGCTGAATTCTATGATTGTTCCTTCGTCAGTCAAAAAAATAATAAGATCATTCATCATATTTAAAACAGCTGATAGATACGACTTATAATCTATTAAGCCATCCTTGAAACTTAAACCTTCTCGCATAGTTTATCTCCTCAATCCATTATGATTCATCCACTTAATCAAAGTTTGTCTCTCTCCCATATCAAAAAAATCCTTGATTCTGTAGATATTTAATATAAATATCCAACAAATTTTCATTTATTTTGGGATACTGCAAATTTGTTTTCTCTAAAGCATTTCTGGTATTGTCATCATTGCAATAACAAACAACGTCCATTTCATTTATCCAATCCAAATTATTCAAATTCATATATAATGGTAATAAGTTAAAAATGGCATTATTTTTGTCAACAGTAGGTAAGTATTCTTTTTTCCAAATATGACTCGGTATAATATTTATGGCATAACCAGATTTTTTCATGTATCTTATTAAATCAAGCCAGCTAATGCTATAAGGATTAACCATATTAAAAACTTTATTTTTTATCTTATGATGAATGGATGTTTTAACAATAAATTGACTGGTAAAATTTACGGGTAAAATATTTAATCTTGCACTCCATTCTGGTGCATAGCCTAGTTGGACACATCCTTTAAGCAGCAGCAGAAGATGGCTGTTTTCAGCCGAGACAATCCCCGTCTCTGATTGCCCCAATATCCAACCTGGTCTGTATATTTTAACAGGAATTTTCCTTCGGTTGGCTTCAGATAAAAACCGCTCTGCTACTAATTTGGTTTGACTATATCCGTCCAAAATTAAAGAGGAATTAAACTCAGCAGGCAGAAAATCTTCAACGATTGAGTGATTTTTATCCAGATATTCGCTCACAGCTGAAAGTGTTGAAAGATAATGAATTTGCTTGAGTTTATGTGTGGAAGCTAATTTGAGAAGTTCAATAGTACCCATAACATTAGTCGCTTTAAGGGTATTATAATTGTAAAGATGGTGTACATAGGCACCATTATGATAAATGGCGTCAACTTCTTCCGCAAGCATTGAAAACCCACGACTTGATAATCCCAAATGAGATTCTGCCAAATCTCCAACGACAGGCACAATACGATTGTCGAATACGATGGGTAAACAATATTTCGCCAGTGTGTGCTCCAAGCGGTTTTTTGCTTCTCTTTCTGTTTGTCCTCTTACCAGGCAATAGATTTTACACTGCGTCAGATGATATAAGTCATGCAACAAATGCGCGCCCAGGAAACCAGTAGCGCCAGTCAATAATATTGCTTTTGGATGAATAACTACGTCTATTATGCCATCAGATTTTATAGATTCATCCAAATGTGAGTCATTCATCAATATCTCTGTAAATTTGTTTGTCGCTTTATGTTTTTTCTTTTTGCTGATCAGCTTTGCGAGTTTTGCAACGGTAGGTTCTTCCAGAAAATCATACAAAGTCAGCTTAAAATTAAACTTGTTTTCCATCAATAGAATCAATTTTGTAAGCAAAAGCGAATGACCCCCAAGATCAAAAAAACTATCATTCACACCTATATTTGGGTTCATCAAAATATCAGACCAAACAGCAACCAATTGTTTTTCCATCAGTGTTTTTGGAACTGTATAAGCTGTTTTTAAGTTCCTTTGACTTAAATCTGGTGCGGGTAATAATTGAATATCTATTTTACCATTCACATTCAGGGGGAATTTCTCAAGAAGAATATAGAAGCTGGGTACCATATAAAATGGCAGTTTTTGTTCCATGAAATTTCGAATATCAGCAATATTAATATTCACTCCCTCTTTGGGAATAAGATAAGCCACTAAAAATTTTGTATGGCTGCTACTTTCATACCGAAGCACTACACATTGATTAATAGAATCATGCTGTAATAAATATGACTGCACTGCTTCTAATTCAATGCGAAATCCTCTTATCTTAATTTGATTATCTTGTCGACCCAAATATTCAAGGTTACCATCCGGCAACCAACATACCATATCACCCGTCTTATACAGTTTAGATTTTCTATTTGTACTAAATGGATTGATGACGAATTTTTTTTGAGTCAATTCTGGGCGATGCAAATAACCATCAGCCAATCCATCACCACCCACATACAATTCCCCGGCAACACCGATCAGCGTGGGCTCCAGATGCTGATCAAGCACATAAGCGGTTGTATTGGCAATAGGTTTACCAATCGGTATTGATAATCTTTCAGATGCTTCTTTGGAGATTAAATAAACTGAAGAAAAGGTTGTGTTTTCTGTTGGTCCATAGCCATTTAAAATATAACGCGGTGTTCCCTGGGGACACATGAAAAGTGTTTTTATTCTTTCGGGATTTAATACATCTCCTCCTACTAAAAGATAAGTTAATCCTTTGAACATGGATACACAGGCTGAAGCATATTGATTAAATAAGACTGAAGTCAGCCAGAGAATAGTGATGGATTCTTGTTGTAAAAATTTATTGAATTGCATCACATCAAGCAAAATAGATTTTGGTGCGCAAACCAGATGCGCTCCGTTTAAAAGCGCACCCCAAATTTCTAAAGTGGCAGCATCAAAACTGATATTAGCTGCTTGCGCAATGTGGTCATGCGATTTAATCTCAATATAATGCGTGTTTTTCACCAATCTCACAATAGCCTTATGCCCTATGATGACCCCTTTAGGTTTGCCTGTTGTTCCTGATGTATACATAATGTAAGCCGGAATTTTTACTGCAGTTACAGGTTGATGACAAATGGCTTTTTTCTCTCTTTTTCCCTTATTCGCTATCTCCAAACATTCTTCAAGCAAAATAATTTTCATTTGCTGACTATCAGAAGGCATATTGTTCTGTATGATTGTCTGGTATTTATTGTTGGTTAAAATGATCCCTGGCTTGATATCATCCAGAATAAATCCAATTTGCTGTGACAGACAACCGAGATCAATGGGAACATAGGTTGCACTCGATTTTAAAATTGCTAACAAACCAACAATAAGGTAAACATTTTGATCAGCGGAAATAACCACACGCTCTCCCACCTTCAATCCCTGACTTTCCAAATAACAAGCAAAATGATCAGATATTTTATCCAACTCCTGATAAGTCAATGAATAAGACATATATGAAACAGCAATATTGTCAGGTGTTTTTTTGACTTGCTCTTTGAATAGCTCGGATATTGTTTTATTTTTGGGATAATCAGTTGCCGTTTGATTCCAGTCAATTAAAATTTGTTGCCGCTCTTTTGACGTCAGAATAGGTAATTTTGAAATAATTTGTGATTTATTTTTAACAATCGCATTCAATAAAGTATCAAAATGCCCAGGTATATTATTCAATGCTGCTAATACATTGTGCTCAACATTTAATAATTCACTATCCGCGTATAAAGACATATTTTTTCCATCAGAAGAAATCACCACTACCATAGCAGCATTGGGTTTGTATTCAACAAATTCAATCTGATATTTATCTAAAATAAGTATGCCTATAGGCAAAATGCCTCCATGTGAAGCAATTTCGGGATATCGTTTGACAATATCACGCAGATAAGTGCAATGACTTTTAATCTGTCTGTACCGATGTTCAACAATGTTTAAGACTTCTTCAAAACACATCTCATCATGAAAATGAACAAAAAAAGGCACGAGTGAAGATATAAACATCACCATGTCTTTTGGTAATTGATCACTATTCAGTGATATCCCTAGATTATTTTGATTACCCAGTCGATAAAAATAAATTAACCATGTTGATAATAAAATAACTGGCAATGGCGCTTTTGAAACAAAATAAGACCCCAATTGTTGGTACAATGATTCTGAAAACACAAAAGTATGCAATTGATGATAATTTATTTTTTTATTGCTATCTGAATAATTCAACGGTAAGAAGGGAAAAGCAGCGGGTTTGAACTGTGACAATGCTTTAACCCAAAATATTTCATGCTTAAAATATTCTGTGCTGAGTTTCTCTAATTTCTCATAAGAAGATATTTCTGGGATAGCCAAACGACTGCCAATTTTCAAACAATATCTTTTTGCCATATCTACAAGTGGGCACGGATAACCCTCAAGACTACTTATCTGTAATAAACTGATTTCCTGGGTCATCGTTGCAACTCGCCATTTATCACTTGATAACTCCAAAATGGTACCTGGAGATGCCTGCTGATAACTTTTCAATATCTGCAGCCTATCAATAACAAATATCTGTTCTCCCAACATAAATTTGGGTAAGCTCAAGCGGTTTGTATATTGTCCCAAAGACAATGCACGATAAAGCCTGTCAATATCTTCAGCAGAACTGTTCCAATTAATCCACCCATTACCGGGTGGCTTTTGATTTAATGAATAATAATTGCATTGAGTAAAGTCTTGTGTTTTACGTTGAATTTTTTTTGCATCCAATTCGTCTACCAATTCCGCAAAAGTTGTCATTGCGAGTTGATAGCACTTTAAATTTAAACTAAGCGCCGTTTCATGATCTTCAATGTTAATCTCAGCTTGCTTTAAAATATCGCCTTCATCCATTCTTTCTGTCATCACATGCCAGGTAACACCATGTATTTTTTCATTATTCAATAGTGCCCACGAGGTTGCATGTACACCAGCATAACGCGGCAAAAGAGAATCATGGTAATTAATAGCTATTTGACGAGGCTGCTTTAATAAAGAAGCTGGAATGAGATGCGGGTTAATAATACTGAATAAATAGTCAAATTTTGATTCAGTCATCATGACTTCTACTGCTTTTAATGAATCAAAATAAGGTATCTGATTTTTAAACGCCCATGATTTTATACCAGGAAGTGTTGAAACGACACCCAGAATACAATGACCTTTATTTAACCACATTTCAGCGCATTGAATAAGGAGGTTATCTTCCCCAATAAGATAGCAAGTAAACTGATATTTTTCTGACATATAAAACTAACACCTATAAGTGATATGTGAAACCGTTAATGCTACTTAATAGGTGAATTTCAATTATATTTAAAGAATATTGACACACACTTAATCATTTTAACCTAATATTCGCTCAATTTGTTGTAAAATATCAGAACTTAATTGCTCTGCAATAGCAAGCGCCTTTAAATTTTCATTTAACTGCTCCAGAGATGAGGCACCCACAATCACACTACTCACGTCTTGGTTCTTCAAACACCACGCAATCGCCAGTTGTGCCAGGGTATATCCTGATAATTTAACCACAGAGGCTAATTCTTTCATTTTAATCAATCGCTGTTCCATATCAGGGCTTCGCCACTCAGGATAAAGTGCCAAACGGCTATTTTCTGGGATGCCTTCATTATATTTACCAGACAACAAACCAAAAGCCAACGGACTGAAAGCGATAACGCCCATCCCGAATTTATGATAAAGCGGTGCAAATTCTTGTTCAATTCGCTGACGATGAAAAAGATTATATTGTGATTGTTCTGTAGTCGGTGGGATACAGCTTAATCTTTCAGCAATTTCATATGCAGCAGCTATTTGTTCCGCGCTCCACTCGGAAGTACCCCAGTAAAAGACCTGACCTGAACGTACCAGGTAATCCATAGCCCGAACGGTTTCTTCAATAGGTGTCGTAGGATCAGGGCGATGACAAAACAGTAAATCCACATAATCAAGCTGCAAACGTCTCAGCGAATTTCTAGTCCCTTCAATCAAATGTTTGCGGGACAAACCAATATCATTAGGGCCTTCGCCGCTCCAAAAAATTTTGGTTGCGACAACAACATCCTCTCGTCGAAACCTCTTTAATGTTTCTCCCATGATAAGTTCAGCATGTCCGTTTCCATAAACTTCAGCAGTGTCAAAAAAATTAATCCCCTGTTCAAAGGCATAGTTTATACAGGATTCAGCTTCATTGAGATTGAGCTTTTCTCCCAAAGTCAACCATGAGCCTAAAGACAAAGCACTAACTTTAAGACCTGATTTTCCCAATTGACGGTATTGCATAATATTTCATTCCTGATAGGAAAAGTTGATGAAAATTATACCTAATAAAAAAATAATTAGATAGTGCCAGACAGAAAACCCTCGGTTTTTAAAATTTTTTTGATTTTACAACTCTAAATATTATAATTTTTCTATCACATTTTTTAAATTTATTTTTTTATCAAATTAGACGACAAAAACATGT
>Ga0206909_1094_pt2 | contig 17918 bp, 13 predicted proteins | sample Alteio_BWOrgHeat_76_FD_152943 | JGI IMG/M metagenome (GOLD analysis project Ga0206909, IMG submission 152943) | Enriched cells from forest soil in Barre Woods Harvard Forest LTER site, Petersham, Massachusetts, United States -... | ecosystem: Environmental > Terrestrial > Soil > Temperate forest >...
AAGCGCCGAAACGATTAAAAAGAATAATTTTAATTTCCTGGTAATGCATCGTTTTGGTGATATTGGCGGGGACGAGGGCGGTGGTAAATATCTATTTGGCCTTGACAGAATTGCGGATTTGTATATCGGTTTTGAATATGGATTAACAGATAACCTGAATATTGATTTTGGGAGAAGTGCAATGCCCGACGAAGGCGGATTGATCAGTCTTGAGCTAAAATACGCAATAATGCACCAAACAAGCGACGACAGTTCGCCATTTGCAATAACTTTAATTGGCACAACCGGCCTTAGACCGTACAGCGACTTTGACAGCTTCAGTGATCGTATATCTTATTTCGCACAGGTAATTATTGCCCGAAAAATTTCACGCAGATTGTCTTTACAGGTAGCGCCTTCATTTGTACAAAATAATTTGCCAATTCCAGACACCCTCGGAAGTAAAAATGGGTTTTTCTCGATTTCTGCCACCGCACGGTTGAAGGTGACTAAATTAATGAGCATAATTGTTGATTATGCGCATCCGTTCTCTTCTTTCAGAAACAACAACGGGTTTAGTGATCCCCTCGGTTTCGGTATGCAATTGGTAACAGGTGGCCATGTGTTTACGATTAACATAACAAACGCCAGAACGGCTAACGAAATTAATTATTTAAGCAATACCACAGCGGATTATGCAAGAGGAAATTACAGGATCGGGTTTACTATCGCGAGAATGTTTGATTTTAATCACAAAGAGAATTATCAGCCGCGAAGATAATTATAAAGGCAATTTTACTATTCGATTGAAAAGTTGGAGTTTTTGAAGGACGATAGTTTGGTAGGTGCGAACAAAAAGCAAGCAAATAGATATTATTAATAAACTTCTTCCAACCCTATTGCATCCACTTTTTCATTGTTTTGCCGTAAAACATAGTCAAGTTCGGTTGAAGATATTTCCAGCAGCCGGAGGAATTCTTCTCTTTCCTGGTCGCTTGCTTCCTTCAATAAGGCAACTAAGCTAAGTATGGAACAAAGTGGTTTGCGCAACTCGTGCGAATTTGACCAGGCTATTTGCAAAAGCACTTCGTTGGCGGTTTTAATTTTTTGGTAGGCGCCTTCCAGTTTTCTTTCCTTTTCTATCAGTTCCGTAATATCGGTTGCCATAACCAGGTTGCAATGTTCGTTATTAAATAAAACCGGGTACGAAACTATCGACACAATAAAGGAACCACCGGTTGCTTTTAAATGTTTTTTAATGCCCGCCAGCCTAAACTCTTCCTGGTGCTCGTTAAGGTAGTTGCTAAGGATCTCATTATCAGTACCGGCGTTAATATCTTCGACGTTCATTTTTAAGAACCTCCGCCGGCTGAAACCGTATTTTTCGACCGCGGCGTTATTAACTTTAACAAACCGCATCTTTTCGTTATAGATCCAAAGCGGGTTTGGGTTCGATTCAAATAATTGCCTGTATTCTTCTTCTGATTTGGTTATCTTATGCTGCTGCCTTTTAATTTTAACATACAAAACGTAACTGATGATGATTACGAAGATCAGGTCATTTAAACTCCTGTACGAATCCTGTTCGGTAGTTGCCAGATGCCGGTAAAAAAAAGGTAATAATTGGATTACTGAATAAAGCCCAACAAATACCTATTATCAAAAACGTAAGGGGAATTCTAGCCGAGTTCAATACTTTCATGCGACAGTTATTCTTTATGTACTCTTAATACGGAGAAAATAGGATTTGGGTTGTGTGCAAAGGTCTCTTTGTGAAACAAATATGTTACAAATAATATTTGCGCCGGGAATGGCTAATTTTATACAAACCAGGGGCTTGAACTTGGCTAAAATTGAAAAGCTTACAAGTACATTTGGTGAAATAATATTATTAATTTTAATGCCTGCTTCCCCATGCAGGCTAACATCAAACTTGTGAGTTTACTATTTACATAACCTTTTTACCTGATACTTTATAAATAAACATATGTTAAAAACGATTTTTACCATTGCCTTACTTTTGATGTTAACCGGCGGGCTATTTGCCCAAAACGTAACTAAGGCCTCCATCCAGTCGGCCGAAAAAATGGACGATCTTTCATTTAACGATGCCAAGCGCGATTCGATGCTGAACATCCTTTCCAACAACATCAAGTTTTACACCTACCTGCACAGCCAGAATTTTAAAAATGATGTGCCACTGCCGATGGCTTTTAATGTCGACCTGCCGGGTTTGGTGGTGCCTAAAAAGCAAATGCCGGTACATTTTAATATCCCGGCAAATGTAAATCTGCCAAAAAACATCAACGATCTTGCTTTTTACAGCATCCCGCAGTTGGCGTCGTTAATTAAAAATAAAAAGATCACTTCCGAAAAACTAACCCGCTTTTACCTTGACCGCCTGCGCAAATATGGCCCGGTTTTACATTGCGTGATAGAGTTGACCGATACCATCGCCATAAAACAGGCCAAAAAAGCTGATGCCGACCTGGCCAAAGGCATTTACCGCGGGCCGCTGCAAGGGATTCCTTATGGTATTAAAGACTTGTTTGCAGTTAAAGGCACGCACACTACCTGGGGAACGCCGCCTTATAAAGATCAAATTATAGATGAAACCTGCTTCGTTGCCAAAAAGCTGGAAGCTGCCGGGGCCGTACTGGTGGCCAAACTTTCCTTAGGCGAACTGGCCGAAGATGATGTTTGGTTTGGCGGCTTAACCCGCAACCCATGGAACATCGAAAAAGGGTCGGGCGGGTCGTCGGCGGGCTCCTCATCAGCTACTGCTGCGGGCCTGGTTCCCTTCGCTATCGGTACCGAAACCTATGGCTCTATTGTCGATCCTTCCATGCGTTGCGGGGTTACCGGTTTGCGGCCAACCTATGGGAGTATTGTACGCACCGGCGCCATGGCGCTCTGCTGGACGTCGGATAAGGTCGGCCCGATCTGCCGCTCGGCCGAAGAGGATGCCATTGTGTTTTACTATGTGCACGGCGCCGACAAAAAGGATGCATCGGCTATTGATTTTGCTTTCAACTATACCGGTTCGGTCGACATTAAAACACTAAAGATCGCCTACGTAAAAAACTACATCGATACCCTGCCTGATAACAGCACCGAAAAGCAAACCCTTGCCACACTGAAAAAAATGGGCGCCACGGTAACAGGCATCAACTTCCCGGATAATTTGCATGGCGACGAAACGCTGTCGCTAATTGTTGGTGTGGAATCTGCCGCCGCTTTCGATCAGCTTACGCGTACCAACCAGGATGACCTGATGGTACAGCAAGGCAAGGACCGCTGGCCCAATACCTTCCGCACTTCGCGCTTTGTGCCGGCCGTGGAGTATTTGAACGCCTGCCGCTTGCGTTACCAGATCATGGCGCAAATGGATCCATTGCTGGATAAATACGATGTCATTATTACGCCGCCTGAAACCGGCGACCAGTTGGCCATTACCAACCTTACCGGTAACCCATCCGTCACCCTGCCAAACGGGATGCTGAAGAACAAGATGCCCGCCAGTATCAGTTTTATCGGCAAACATTTTGGCGAAGCAAAACTGCTGGCTTTTGCAAAAGCTTACCAGGAATTTACCGGGTACAATTTAAATCACCCGGCAATGTTTAAATAGCAGGGGGATTATATAGGCGTGAATATCTTTGTGTATGGCGATGAAGAAACCACCGTTTGAGTAACAAATTGGCGATATTATCTAAAAGCTGTACCACAAATAAAACATTTTTTGGAGATTTAAGTATTTATTATGCTCATCTGCAATTATAACCTCTTTGAAAAAAATACTCATTATTGAAGACGATGTTGATACGCTCGACATGCTGGAAATGATTCTTCGTGATAGCGGTTATGCTATAATTAAAGCCAACAGGCGGGTATCGGTTGATGAAATTATTTCCATAACCCCCGATTTAGCCATCCTTGATGTTATGCTTCCTTACGGGCCCGGTAACGAACTTTGTTTGGCTATAAAAAGCAATCCGAGATCCAAAAACATTCCGGTGATCCTGTACTCAGCAAGCAGTAATTTAAAAAAACTTGCAAAAGATAGCCTGGCTGATAAGTATTTAGAAAAACCTTTCGATATAAATAATCTGCTCGAAATGGTTAAAGAGACCATTTCGGAATTCGAAAATTCACACTGAAATATGAGTGTGTTAACCCACGGTATTCGAAAACGCCCCTGGCCACCGCTTTCTTTTTTTTAACGTTTTACAATCGATAAACAAGTTATTAGTCGATAAGTCTGTAATTTTAGCCAAACAAATATTTAATATGAAAGCATTTTTGGGGATGGGGCTTTTAGGCTCCAATTTTGTTAAAGCCATGATAAAAAAGGGCGACGAAGTGCAGGTATGGAACCGTACAGCCAGTCGTGCCAAAGCCATGGAAGAATTTGGCGCAAAGGCCTTCGACAGCGCAAGCGACGCCGTTAGCGGGGCCGATATTGTACACATTTGCGTAAAGGATGATGCGGCTGTGGATTCGGTTTTGGAGCAGGCGGCACCTGGTTTCAAAAAGGGCGTACTGATAGCCGATCATACCACCACTTCGGCAAAAGGCGCTATTGAGCGTACCAAAGTATGGAAAGAACGCGGCTTTACCTACCTGCATGCCCCGGTATTTATGGGCCCGCCAAATGCATTGGCAAGCACCGGCACCATGCTGGTATCGGGCAACCAGGCGGTGATAGCCCAATTACAGCCCGAACTATCAAAAATGACAGGTACACTGGTCAACTTAGGCGATGTGGAAGGCAAAGCGGCCGGCATGAAACTGGTAGGCAACTTATTTTTAATGACGCTTACCGCAGGGCTTTCCGATTCGCTGGCATTGGCAAAGGCGCAGGGGATAACGGGTGATGAAATACTGAGCCTGTTCAGTTCGTGGAACCCGGGAGCGATGGCGCCCGCTCGATTAAAAAGAATGTTGGAAGGCGATTTCGCCAACCCATCGTGGGAACTAAATATGGCGCGCAAGGATGCCGGGCTGATGCTCTCGGCAGCAGATGAAGCCGGCAGCCATTTATTGGCGATCCCGCCTATTGCCGCGGAAATGGATAAATGGATTGCCAAAGGCCACGGCAGCGACGACTGGAGTATATTTACGAAGGATAATATTTAAGCAAAAGGCGAATAAGCTTTATGGGCCTCCGTTGTTGCCGGGGGCTTTTTTTTGAATAATTGATTAAAGTGGTACTACCCTTTACTGCGACCTGGGCGCCTATGCCAAATGGAAAGCCAAAGCCCGCAGCTTACAACTCGCCCTGCCCGGCAGTGTGTTTACAGTATCTGATCTGCTGGAGCGGGTTGCCAATGATGAAGCGCGTGTTGAAGGGTTGGATTTGGGGGATGGGTTGTGATTGGGGGTTAAATAACCGTTCTCGAGGTTCGGCTATTGAAATATTTTATGTGATTTTCCGGTAACATACCGTTATAATTACTTGCTGAAATTTCGGTAGTAAATTGTGCTGCGTTTCCAAAGTGCTGAACCATCCAACTATTAATCTCTGTTGCTGTTAAAGTTGTTTTAAAAAAAATGCTTTGGGGCAAACTAATGAACCAAAATTCGATATTGGAATTTTTGTTAAATAACTCAATTAAAGTTTCTTGTTTAATGGAGTTAGAATATACCAGTATATACAGTTTAAGCATTTTCGCTCCCTTCTTCAGAAGATCGCAAAGATACAATTGTCAAATCTACCGGGTTAATCATAATATCTGATCCTTTTTGGCCGATCATGTCCAATTTCTTATCTTCTAATCTAAAACTCTCAGACTGCAAAAGTCTCGGGTCCTTTTTAAACAATTTCCAGTACATAAACATGCCGAAAAGAACTGTAACGACAAAGGTAATTGTTAATACTCTTCTAATGAAAATATCTGCGATAGCTATCATTATTAATAATTCAACAACAGCAATTACCGCGCAAAACCAAACATATGGAGCAAAAGCATTTGTTTTGTAACCCGTTCTGACTAAGTTAACTATACTGGCTAAATATTTGTCTAGTGGCAAGTGAAGGTTATTTTATAAAAAATAATATGATCGATTTTTTAAAAGTTTAAAAACATACTGAGTTTAATTTAAACTCAAAAAAATAATCCGTCCCGATAAACAAAATTCAGCTATTTGATTGACATAATCAAATCAGGGGCATAGTAGTATTTCCAAAGGTGAAATATGGCGATCGTAAACAAAATGTTTGCTGTATTATTTAAAGTTTATTTCTTCGGCAATTCATCTACAAGTTCTAAACTATGTTTGTTGAATACGGATTTTTTCACTTCATCATTAACAAACCATTTGCAATCTACCTGATCAAATATTCCGGTGTTTAAGCTTTGAATCGTCATTACCGGTCCACCAGACTTCAGTCGCACTATATCTCCCGCTTTTAAATTATTTTCCATGTTTTCTAACTTTTACTTAGTAGAAGCCAGCAAAAAAACAGCCAATTAACTAATTTTGAAATTTCGACTTGGTTAACGGACAATATCCTGACAATCAGGCAGTGATTGCTATTCTGACATGGTGATAGTGCACTATTGCACGGAAAATACAATTGCCCGCCCGGATAAGCGTGTCGCACCCGCCCGATTAAGCGTGTCGCTTGCCCGAAATAACGAAATGTTTGTTTCGCCTTGTTTCACTCATCCCCATATCCAAAACAGAACGAACGGCAAAATAATAAATTTGTCATTTCGAGCGAGAAATGTTATACACCTGTCATTCCCGCCTGCACAGTTCGGATGGCATAAAAAGATTTCTCCCTACGGTCGAAATGACAAAGTTTGATAGGTTTTGGTTTGATGATATCTCTTCCGCCACCACATCGGCCTAACCAATGCCCCGCCAATAATCTAATATCCCATCCCGTTCGTTCTGTTCTGAATACTGCTTACTGCCGAAACAACCCGAAATAAAATTATTTTATTATTTTTTCAAGATAATTCTTTGTTTTAAAGAATTATCCGTATATTTGTATTAAACATAATCCCCAGGGTTATTATCGCCCAAAACCATAAAAAACTGTTTCGCTACCCACCAGTTTATAAAACAGAACGAACGACACAAAACCAGGTTTAACAAACAGTACAAAGCCCAACAGCAAGGCCTAGGGCTATTGGAGGAGTATTTTTTTAGGCAATGATATACAAATTTACACCAATGTGATTTAGTTGCAATGTTTAAAAGAATTCTAAAAGCGTATTTTTTTATAACATTCAATCTTATATCTTTGCAAACTTTTTACCTAAAAATGAATTGTAATTATAAATAATTGATTATAATTGTATATCAATTCAGAACGTTTTGTGTGTATGCTACGGGTTATAATCCTAATTAAATCATCTTAAATTTTTCTATATGGAAGTAATAAAGCTAATATCCAGCACATTGGGTAATATTTTAGGCTCTTATTTTAATTCCGACATGGATGTTATGAGTGATGAAGCCAAGAAAATTTTCTCAAATAAAGAAGACAGACAACAATATATTGACGCTGTCGAAGAATTACAACGTTCCCCAGATAAAAAAGAGAAGACAATAACTCTTTCCAACAATGAAAAGATAACATTAGTTTCCTAACCATTAGTGGAAGGCGCACAATATACAATAAGTAGCATAATAATTATTGTATGGCTTGTATTCCCGGGTGTTGTATTTAAAAGATTTTATTATCAAGGCCAGTTTACCAAACAATTTGGGACTGGCCTTTTTGCTGACCGATTAATTACAAGTATTTTTTGGGGGTGTTTGTACAGATAATTACTTTCTTGGTTTACAGCAGAGCCTTGAATTTTACGTTCATAGGAATTGAAGCAGACGTCGAAGATTATTACAAAAAGCTATCAGAAAATGAACTTCCGTTGGTTTCCTCTAAGACACTCATTTATTTGCTTGGTTATCAAATATTTTTAGTAGTAATTGCGGTATTGTTAGGGACGGTTATTCATAAAACAATTCGGTTTTTTAAAATAGATGTTTATAGCGATGTCTTTAGGTTTACAAATCATTGGAATTATTATTTTAGAGGGGAAATACTGTCAACAAGTGAATTTAAGGCACTTAAGACGGGAAAGTGGACATCAACTCAAGTTGATGTTTTAATAGATGACGGAACCGAAAAAAACAAAATGGTTTCTGGGTATTTAACACAATACACACTTTCTCACAAAACAGGGGATTTAGAAACTATTTATTTAACCAGTGCTACAAGATATTCACACACGCACAGCAAGTTTATTTCCATTCCGGGAGATTGTTTAATTGTTCAGTTTGAAAAAGTAGTTGATATTAACATTAGGTACAATCAGATAAAATCAACTATAAATATCAAAAAAACCATATCTAACATTATTTTAGTAATGGGATTTATTGTTTTGATTTATATCCTAATATTCCCCTGGTATTTGAATATAAGAGTTGTAAATAAAATATTAGGGGTAATCTTTGCCGTCTTTACATGGCTATTTTTAATGACCGCCCTTTCGTTTCCTTTTCAAAGTAGCAATAATCCAAAAATGACAAAAAAAGCGTTTTTTATTTGCTTGGCTGTCATGGTTGTTTTTTTGATATTTACTCTTATATGCTTAAAACTAATGCCATTCATGGACTAATTATCTATTCATTTATCAGGTTTCCCGGCCTTTGCTACTGCCCCTAATAGTTTTCCGAAATCGTTACCCAACCGATTAAGCGCGTCGCTTAACCTGAATAACAAAATATTTGTTCCTCCCTGTTCCACTCAACCCGCATATCCAAAACAGAACGAACGGCCTCCCTAAACCACCAATGAACTAATGAACCAGTGAACCAGTGAACATTTTTCCTATTCCCCAAAATACCTATCTTAGCCCTTGAATAAGCCGTCTAATATAATGAGAATAGCAACCTATAACGTAAACAGCATAAACGCCCGCATGCCCATTTTGCTGCGCTGGCTGGAGGAAACCAAACCGGATGTGGTTTGCCTGCAGGAACTGAAGGCCCCGCAGGAAAACTTCCCCGAACAAGCTTTAAAGGATGCAGGCTACAACGCCATTTGGCACGGCCAAAAAAGCTGGAACGGCGTGGCTATACTTACCCGCAATTTGCCTATTGAAGAGGTGCGCCACGTACTGCCCGGCGACCCGACGGATGAGCACAGCCGCTACATTGAGGCCGTTGTAAATGGCATAACCGTTGGCTGCCTGTATTTGCCGAATGGCAACCCTGCACCCGGCCCCAAATTTGATTATAAACTGGGCTGGTTTGAGCGCCTGGCTGTACACGCGGCGGACCTGCTGGCATCGGGCAAACCGGCCGTAATAACCGGCGACTATAATGTGATGCCAAACGAAATAGACGCCTACAAACCCGAACGCTGGGTAAATGATGCCCTCTTTCGCCCTGAAACTCGTGCCGCATTTAAAAAACTGATAGACCAGGGATGGACCGACGCCATCCGGAAACTTTACCCGGATGAAGTGATCTATACGTTTTGGGATTATTTCCGCGATGCCTATGGCCGCAACGCGGGCCTGCGGATCGATCATTTTTTGCTTAGCCCGCAGCTTACATCCCGCCTGACTGCCGGCGGTGTCGACCGTAATGTACGCGGCTGGGAGAAATCAAGCGATCATGGCCCGGTTTGGATCGAACTGGCGGATGTGTAAAAAAAAGCTATAATTGCCAAAGAACCTGCCGCCTGCAGGTGTTTCATGACTTTAATAGTCGTGCGCTGAAATTTGTGCGCCCGGTGAACTATTTATTTCTTTTGTTCAAAAAAACTTTTAATTTCACGGGTGCCTTAATGATTTTGACTAATTGAATGAAATATCTAATATCCTTATTATTAATTACCGTTGCTTTTTCTGAAATTGCCTCTGCGCAAAAGGTCGAATTGATTAATTCGGGCGACGTGATCAAAAGTAGCTCGACGCTATCCGATTCCGGGAAATACAAAGGCGCCCTCCTTCAACTTAATAAAGTAAACCGAAGTGACACCAACTACGTTTGGTCGCTTTACGAAAAAGCGCTGAACTGCGAGGCCGACAGCCAGTATGCCCAGGCCGTAAAGTATTGTGAAGAAGGCCTGGCCCTGAAAGAACAGCGCGAATACGAGGCTGATATTTATAATACGTTGGGCAATACGCTGAATGAATGGGGCCAGCCGGAAAAGGCTTTAAAGATCTTTGATGCAGCAATTGCCAAATATCCCAACTATTCGTTATTGTATTTTAATAAGGGCGTGGTTTTTTTGGCCTTAAACAAACCGCATGAGGCCGAGCTTTTGTTCCAAAAAACGTTGTTGATAAATCCTTATTTGTACAGTGCCCATTTTCAGATGAGCATTGCTGCGCTAAGACAGGGCAAGGTAATCCCGGCTTTCCTGAGTTTGGTAGGTTACCTGCTGATGATTCCAGAAGGTAAATACTGGTCGAAATCGATCAATTTGCTTGGGGAGATAGGGAAGGGCAACGACGAGGTGCTGGCCTTTAAAAACAAACGGACCGATCAGCAGGATGCGAACTTCCAGGAGGTTGAAGATATCCTGCTCTCAAAAATTGCCCTCGATAAAGGCTATAAGCCCATAATCCCTATTGACGACCCGGTTTGCAGGCAAATACAGGCGGTTTTTGAAAAGCTGGAATACAAGGAAGACGATAACGATTTTTACATGCAGTACTACGTTCCGTACTTTAAAAACGTATTTAACAATGGTAAGTTCGAGCCCTTTATTCATCATATTTTCGCCAATGTAAAAGTTGACATTATACAGGATTACGATAAACGCAAGAAAAAAGAATTGCAGGATGTTATTAATGATGCCGCCGACTATTTTAACAACATAAGGGCCACAAGGCAACTCACCCTCAAAAAACGCGATACCGTTGCCAATAAATACTACTTTGAAAACGGCAATGTGGTTGGTAAAGGATTATTGGTAAATAACGGGAAAACGCTGAACGGCCGCTGGGAATTTTATTATCCCGACGGCAGCCTTAAAAGCGTGGGCAGCTATAACACTGCCGGCCAAACAGAAGGCGAATGGATCTTCTACTTCCGGTCGGGCCACTTAAAGGCAAAGGAACACTCGGTAAACGGCAAGCTTCAGGGCGCGCAGCAATACTACTTTGACAATGGTAACGCATCCTCGCTCGAAAACTATAGCAATGGCCAGTTAGAGGGCTTAACTACTGCCTACTATTATGCAGGCGCCATCCGATCGGCCACCAACTACAAAGCCGGGAAAAAGAATGGGGAGCAAAAAGAATATTACTCAAATGGCAGCCTGCAAACCATAAGTAGTTTTGCTAATGGTAGTCTGTCGGGCACGGTGCGTCAATATTATAAAAACGGGCAGTTGAAAGATGTTGAGCAGTACGTTGACGGTAAAGGCGAAGGCCCTTATAAATCGTATTTCGACAACGGCGCCCCAAAAACCGTAGGGCAATACACAAAAGATAGTGCCGAAGGCGAGTTTACGTATTACGGCTCAAACGGGAAAAAGGAAGAAAAGCATATTTACGTAAACGGTTTGGAAGAAGGGGTGCATGAAGAGTATTATGAGACAGAGCAGGTGTCGGCATCGTATCCAAGCAAAAAAGGAAAGATAAACGGTGAGTATGTTGGGTATGATAAGGATGGGAAGGTTTTTTCGAAATACGTTTATGATAATGGCATTATTAAATCGGGTAAATATTTCGATAAATCGGGAGCGGTTTTAAGCAGTGCAGAAAAGATAGATGATGTTTTTAACATTGTTACCTACACGCCCGACGGGCATAAAAAAGCGCACCTGTATTACAACAAAAAAGGCGACCTTGACGGCACCGACACTGTGTTTTTTGCTTCGGGTAAAATTTATGAGCTAAGCTACTACAAAGACGGAGAGGTGAACGGTAACTCGGTAACGTACTATTTAAACGGGCAGGAGAAGTCGGAAGTGAATATGACGAATGGTAAGGAAAACGGCTTGTATTTAAGCTATTATTTTAACGGTAAGCCCGAAAGTGCCGGCTGGTTTGTTGACGGGCAGTACCAGGGCCAATGGTCGTTTTATGACGAATTGGGCAGGCTAACTGGGAGATCATATTACCTTGACGGCGACCTTGATGGCTACAAAGAGGCATTTTTGCCCGATGGTAAAAAAACGAGTGAAGAAAAGTACCATACAGGCTGGTTGGAGAAATTGACCCAATATGACGAAGCAGGAAATATTATGGCAGTGGATTCGTTTCCTAAAGGATCGGGCAAATACAAACTGATCTATCCGGGTGGGAAAATAATGGGAGAGGGCAACTACACCAACGGCGATTTTGACGGGCCGTACAAAACTTATTTTTTTGACGGGAGTTTGGAAACCAGCGCATTTTATAAAAAGGGCCTTCGCGACAGCATTTATACCGGTTATAATTACGGCGGAACGAAAAAGATCGAGGGTCGCTATTCGTCGGGAAACAAAACGGGGATGTGGCGATCATATGATGAGGATGGAAAGTTATCAGGCACCAGCCAGTATGCAAACGATGAGTTGAATGGCGAACAAATATCCTATTTACCCAACGGCAGTAAGGACCTGGTATCGGTTTACAAAAACGATCAGTTGGCGGGCAGCGAACAAAAATACGATCCCGAAGGGGCACTGGCTTACCAGATAGAATTTGAAGATAACATTGCCAAAAGCTTTACCTACATAGGTAAAGACGGCAAATTGGTTTCCCCCATCCCGCTCGCCGATAAAAACGGTTTGCTGAAGGCTTATTATCCAAATGGTAAATTGTCAAGAGAGTGCGGCTACAGTGATGGCATTAAAAATGGCGTGAATTTAATATACTATGATAACGGCCAGCTGCGCTCGATGGATACTACGGCGTATGGTGTGGGCCAGGGTGTGTCGAAGGAATTTTACAAGGATGGCAAAATTAAGTCGGTGTACCGGTACATTGTTGATAATGCCGACGGAAATTGCCTTGAATATGATAGCAACGGTACACTGGCAAAGGAAATAATGTATGATGACGGAGCAGGAAACGGCCCGGCTAAATATTATCAGAATGGCAAGCCCGTTAAAACAATGATTTACCATTATGGTACACTTATATCAGTGAAGAATGAGAAATAAATCCCCTTTATTAGTTTTTTCAGTATTTATTTGCCTGTCGGCAATTTCAAATGTTTCGATCGGGCAAAGTTTCGAATCGGTTCATAAACAATTTCCGGATGAAAAGGCAGTGATGCTAAACAGGACACTGGAATACAATATCGACATAAAAAACGGGCAGCCTTATGTGGAAAGTCACGAGTTACAGCAAATAGAATATTTACTGGGCACGGCCACAACTTATATGGGCCAGTATGGGTTTTCGCACAGCGATTTTCAACAATTGGTATCGTACGACGCTTTTACGCTAACACCCGATAATAAAAAATTAAAGGTGAGCGAGTTTAAAACAAGCACCGACAAGGAAAGCTTTGTTTTTTATGATGATGTGAAGCAAACCACCTTTAATTTCCCTGCGGTTGAGCCAGGGGCCATTGGCAACCTCGAAGTTTCGTGGAACAATAAAGATCCGCATCTTTTATCGCCCTATTATTTTACCGAGAATATGCCGGTGGTAAACAGCGAACTGAAACTTACGGTTTCAAAAGATATCTCGCTAAAATACCACTTGGTGGGCCTGGATACCAGCAACGTTGCGGTTAGCGTTGAAAGCAAGCACCATAACAACATTTATACCTTTCAGTATAAAAACTGCCCGGCCGATAAGCGATATGCCGATGCGCCAAGCTTTGCCTGGTACTCGCCGCACATTGTTTTTTATATCGCCAATTATAAAGATGATAAAGGCAATACAGTTCCCTACTTATCAAATGCCGACGATCTGTACAAGCTGAATTACAGCTATATTAAAGCGGTAAACCAACAGCCAAGCCCCGAGCTGAAACATATTGTGGATTCGTTAACAGCTCACCTGACCACGCCCGAAAGCAAGGCCCGTAAAATTTATTCGTGGGTGCAGCAAAATATTAAATATGTGGCCTTTGAAGATGGAATGGGCGGTTTTGTGCCGAGAGAAGCCGGCCTGGTTTGCAGCAGGCGCTTTGGCGATTGCAAGGATATGGCCAGCATCCTTACCGATATGAATAATGCTGCCGGTGTGCCGGCCTATTTTACGTGGATAGGTACCCGCGATCTGCCGTATAAATTCAGCCAGGTGCCTTTGCCCATTGTAAGTAACCACATGATCTGCACCATCAATTTGGATGGAAAATACATTTTCCTGGATGGAACGGATCCTACCTGCGTCTTTGGTTTAACACCCGCCGGCATCCAGGATAAAGAGGCAATGATAGCCATCAGCGACAAAGAATATAAGATACTGAAAGTGCCGGTAATTGAAAAAACCAAGAATATGGTGGTTGATACCACCTGGCTTGAGCTGAGCCAAAATGTGATAAAAGGCAAAATAAAACAAACGCTTAAGGGCTACCCCGCTATGGAGTTTTATGGCAACCTGATGTACTGGAACAGTCGCGATATAAAGGAAGACATGAAAAACGAATTTTCGCGGGGCTCGAATAAGTTTCAGCTGGATACATTTCGGGTGGAGCGGAAGCCGGTTATGGATGAGATAGCCGTTTTTGGTGATTTTACACTGCCCGATTACGGGAAGAAAATAGGGAAGGATTACTACCTGAACCTGAATTTGTTCAAGTTTTTTCAGAATGACCAAATAGATTTTCCGCAAAGAAAGATCCCTATCGAAAACAGTTTTAAATACGTTAAAAAATATGTGACGATGCTGAAAGTGCCCGATGGGTATGCGGTAAGCTTTTTGCCGCAGGGAAAATCATACCATAACAAAGTGTGGGGATTTGACCTGAAGTACGAGCAAAAAGGCAATTGGGTTATCCTTACACAGGAATTTGACAACGATGATCTCACCCTCACAAGCGATGAGTTTGAATCGTGGAACAAAGTATTACAAAATCTTTTCCCCTTATATAAAGACACCCTAAGTCTGACGAAAATTTAAACGAAAATGAAAAAACAGGTATTTTCTTTATTGGTCATGTTATGCTCTGCCCAATATTTATTTGGCCAGGCGCCCAATATTGAAAAAGAGAGTTGGAGCGACAAACCAAAGATCAAGTTGTTGGATAGCAAATATGGCAACGAATCGGCTGTTATTGTTTATGACGGCAAACGGGTGGAGTATGCTGATGATGCAAAAGGGGAGGTGCAGGAATATTACACCATCCATAAGATCATTCATATCAATGACGACAGGGGGATTGAAAGTTTTAATAAAATATATCTCGGTATTAACGAAAACTCGGATATAGTTGATATAAAAGCGCGCACGCTGCTGCCTGGCGGGAAGATTATCGAGCTGGATAAAAATAACATTAAGGATATTAAGGAGGATGATGGCAACATATACAAAATATTTGCCATGGATGGCCTCGAAAAAGGCTGCGAGATAGAATACTTTTATACCTACAAAAAACCGACTTCGTTTTTTGGGCGCGAAATATTGCAGTCGGTCTTCCCGGTACTGGATTCTAAATTTGCGATCGTCGCACCAAAAAGGTTGAAGTTCGAGATCAGGGCTTACAACTTTACGCAATCGCCCACTGACACCGTTATCAATGATAAACGCGTGGCGCGGATGGACCTTTCAGCAATAGTTGGCGTGCAGGAAGAAAAGTACGCCACATACGAAGCAAATTTAAAAAGGATAGAATTTAAACTCTCGTACAACGATGCCACAGGTAATGGCGAACGCCTGTTTACATGGAATGAATTGGCAAAAAGAATATTTGGGATCTATTCGTCATATACAGATAAGGACGCCAGGAAAGTTGCCGATGTGGTTACTGAAAACGGGTGGGATAAACTGCCGGATGAAACGGCTAAGATAATTGCCGTTGAAAATTATGTAAAAAAATCCTTCGCTTATAATGAAGAATTGAACAGCGAAGACGGGAATATGCTGGAAACCGTTTTCAAAAACAAAATTTCGGGCGCTGTTGGTGCATTGCGTTTATACAGTGCCATTTTCCAAAACCTGGGCGTAAAATACCAGTATGTACTAACCGGTAACCGTAATAATTATATTGTTGACCGTGAGTTTGAAAACTGGAACAATTGTGAAAACCCATTATTTTATTTCCCTGCCGAAAATAAGTTCCTGGCGCCAACCCGGCCCGATTACCGCTATCCCTGGATCTTCCCGTCGTGGGGAGGCACCAATGGCTTGTTTTGTAAAAGCACTACACTAGGTAGTTTTTCAACCGCTATAGCCGATATCAAGCCGATACCATTGGAGGACTATACCAAATCATATGAGAATATTGAATCGCAGTTGGAATTTAACAATACCTTAGACTCGCTGACTATTGACGGGCGGCAGATCTATGCGGGCTATGCTTCGGTAAACTACCGCGATGCCTTTAATTTTTCGAACGAGGAGCAAAAAAGGAAGATCATCAAGGAACTGACGAAATCATACTCCGGGTCGGATAATATTATTTCGTCCGAAGTTTTAAACCAGGAATTTGAGAAGGAAACAGAAAACATGCCTTTAATTCTGCACACCAAAACAAAATCGGGCGAGTTGATTGAAATGGCGGGCAATAAGCTGCTGCTAAAGATAGGGATGGCTATAGGGCCGCAGGTGGAGATGTACCAGGAAAAGCCAAGGCAAGAACCTGTTGATATGGATTTTGCGCATGTTGAGGAGCGCAAAATTAACGTGGTGATCCCTGCCGGGTACAAAATAAGTAATCCCGAAGACCTAAAGATCAACGAAACCCATACAGAAAACGGCAACTTAACGATGGGTTTTGTTTCCAATTATGAGATAAAAGGGAATATCCTTTCTGTCCACATTATGGAGGAATACCGGAATACGATTTACCCGTTAAGCCAGTTCGACCAGTTCAGGAAGATCATCAATGCTTCTTCTGATTTTAATAAAGTAGTTTTGGTACTGGAGAAGAAGTAATGTTGGGATAATATCGCAGTTAATACTCCAGCCATTTACTCAGTTGCAGGTTTATTTTGGTGCCCTCTGCGTGCTCACCAAACTGGTCGTTCAGTACGCGGATGGTTATGCCTTTGTACTCCAGCAGCAATTCTTCGTAGCAGCCTTTAAACAGCACTTGTTTTATTTCCCAGTCGTTATTTGCCCATGTTTTTACCGTCTCGATCCATTCGGGATAGATCACAATATGTTCAGCTTTTGTTTTCAGCCCGCAGATTTTAGCTTCAGCGCGTGTTAGCACCGTACAATTGGTGAGCAGTTGCGCGGTGTAAAGGTATTTGGGGCCCTGGTAAAGCACCCTCGGTTCGCCTGACTCCAATATCTCACCGTCTTTCAGCACCAGCAATTCATCCGCCATGGAAAGTACCTCGGCCGGGTCGTGTGATACAATGATCACTGTTAGCCGAGTATCTTTAACAATTTGCCTGATATCGTGCTGCAATCCCTCCCTGAATGAAGTATCCACCTGGTTAAAGGGCTCATCCAGCAATAAAATTTCAGGGTTTACGATCAGGGCCCTTGCAATGGCTACGCGCTGTTTTTCGCCGCCGCTTAAATTAACTACCTGCTTATCGGCAATAGCCGTCATTTTAAGCTGCTTCAATATATTTTCAGTCTTTTCCTGTTTGGCTTTCAGGTTGGTGCTGGGCAGCATGGTGGCTACATTATCCCATACTTTGGCATAAATGTTCAGGTCGTCGGTTTGCTGGGCAACCATTTTCATATTGTCGTGCCCGGGTATCAGTTTTTCATTCGGGCCCCAAACGCGCTCGCCTTTAAAAAGCACTTCGCCGGTATCAGGTGATAGTAAGCCATAAAGTAATTTCAACAAAGTGCTTTTTCCGCTGCCGCTTTCCCCAATAATAGCCGTTATCTTTCCCTGGC
>Ga0206909_1099_pt1 | contig 17832 bp, 12 predicted proteins | sample Alteio_BWOrgHeat_76_FD_152943 | JGI IMG/M metagenome (GOLD analysis project Ga0206909, IMG submission 152943) | Enriched cells from forest soil in Barre Woods Harvard Forest LTER site, Petersham, Massachusetts, United States -... | ecosystem: Environmental > Terrestrial > Soil > Temperate forest >...
GAAAAAGGTTGCGGATTATCGGGATCTCCGGGAAGCGGTGGCTGACTTTGAGCTGCCCGAGATGAACTGGAACGCGCTCGCCGTTGAGATGCGAGCGAACATTGGGGTGGGTCTGGAGGCGGGGGCCTGCGTCGGCGGCGCTCGTGAGCCCCTGCATTGGAACCCGCGGTTCGCCGTTGCTTTTGCCTGCCTGCTGGTCTTAATGGGTTCGAATTTCTTCTTGCGGATGCACCGGACCCCGGTGGTTGAAGCGGCGGGTCCGGTGGCGCAGTCCACGACTTCCGGAATCGAGCTCCGCAAAGGCTCGCACCGTTTGATTTTTCCGAATCACGAGGGCAGCCGCGCCGATCAGACTGTAAGCGCTCAGGGCGAAATTCGTTCGCGCTATGTGGACGGCGAAACGGGTTCTGTCACGATTACCAATGTTTACCTGGAGCAATAGACTCGCGCCGGTTCGGGCGGGCGTTTTCGGATTACTAGCCGCCTGTACGCTGCCTCTTTTCGCGCAGGAGACTGCGCTCGATCCGAGCAGTTCGGTGAAGATCGATCTGCCGGCGGATTCTCCGCTCGCCCTGCTTTCGACCTCGATGGGCGATTCGCGCGCTACTTCGCGAGGCGGCGCGATTGTGCTGGATCTGCATATGGCCCTCACCCTGCGCAACGGTGGGGTCAAGCATGTCCGCGGCGTTACCTTGCTGGTAACCGCACAGGAGTTTGCGCCGGGCGGCAAAGGGTCGGTCGCGCGGCCGTCGATAGACGTCGCTCCGGGCGAGACGTTCACGCTGCCGATCGACGTCAGGCTGGTGCGGCCGGTTCAGCAGACCGTCGGCCCGCTGGTTCGGGTGCAACTCGATGGTGTTCTGTTCGACGATCTCAGCTTTTTCGGACCGAACAAGCTCAATTCCAAACGCGCGCTGACCTTCTGGGAAGCGGAAGCGCAGCGCGACCGCGCCTGGCTCAAGCAGGCTTTGCAGGCACGGGGCGAGGTTGGTCTGGCCGATGAGATGCGGAAAAGCCTTGCGCGGCAGGCCGAACGGCCACAACTGGATGTTTCGCTGACCCGTAACGGGCGCGCGACGGGCTCCGCAGTGCCGGCCAGCGACCATGTGGCACAGTTCGCGTTTCTGAATATGCCGAATGCGCCGGTGCAGCCGCTCGAGGGATGGGCGGCAATTTCAGGTAACGAAGCGCGCTCGCCGCAGATCGAAGTGGTGAACAACTCCGGCAAACCGGTCCGTTACGTTGAGATCGGGTGGCTGGTGAAGGACACGCGGGGGCAGGAGTATCCTGCGGGATCTGTGCCGGCATCGGAACCGACGTTCCTGCTGCCTTCCGGCAAGCGGGCGACTTTGCTGCAGGACACCGCGTTGAAGTTTTCGCATACAGGCAGACCGATCGACATCGCCGGGATGACGGGTTATGTGAGCCAGGTCGAATTCACCGACGGGCATGTCTGGGTGCCTTCGCGCCGGGATCTGGATTCCTCACCTCTGCTGCGAGTCACGGCGCCATCGCCCGAAGAGCAACGGCTCACAGACCTCTATCTGAAGAAGGGGCTCGGAGCGCTGGTGGCGGAACTCAACCGCTATTGAGTCCGCAAGTTCGAATCCGCGCCGGCGCCGAGCGCTGATAACATCGATCCCATGCGTGTGCTGGCCCTGGCTTGGCTATTCTGTACGGGAGCGTCGGGCCAGTGGATCAAATATTCCACCGAAGGTGTACCCCGCGATAAGAGCGGAAAACCCATCCTGACTGCGCCTGCGCCGCGGGCCCTTGACGGCAAGCCGGACTTCTCGGGGATGTGGACCATATCAGACGCGCTGCCGTGTCCCAAAATGCTGGCGGACGATACCGGGGAGTGTCTGGAGAAGAACCCGATCGGCCAGGCGACAGCCGACCTGAACAAGATCGTTCCCGGCGGGATCCCATTTCAGCCTTGGGCGATTGAAGAGAAGAAGCGGCGCCAGGCGAGTGGCCTGGATCCGCATGTGAAGTGCCTGCCTTCGAATTTCCCGCGGATGTATACACTGCCGCATATTACGAAGTTTGTCCAGACGCGAAAGCTGTTGCTGTTGATCAACGAGTTCAACGCGAGCTATCGCCAGATTTTCCTGGACGGGCGGGCGCTCCCCGTAGATCCGCAGCCCTCGTGGAACGGGTATTCGACGGCGAAGTGGGATGGGGATGTGCTGGTGGTGCGGTCGAACGGATTTCGGGATGACTTGTGGATGGATATGGCGGGGACGCCGCTGACGGGCACGGGGAGTGTCGTGGAGCGTTTGCGGCGGCCGAGTTTCGGGACGCTGGAAATTGAAGCGACGGTGACCGATCCGAAGGCTTACACGCGGCCATGGGGATTTAAGCTGGTGGATAAGATCGTGCTCGACACGGAACTCATTGATGAGGTTTGTCTCGAAGGCGAGAATAGTGCTCGCCACATGGGGTTGAAGTAGATCGTAGTCCCCTGCGCTCTTATAATCGGCGCTCTTTATAATTGGGTGGGTGCTGCACGAACTGGTCGTTGAGGATTATGCCGTGGTGGACCGCCTGCGCGTTCGATTTCACGCCGGCCTCAATCTGCTGACAGGCGAGACCGGCAGCGGCAAATCGATAGTCGTGGATGCGCTCGGTTTGCTCCTCGGAGGGCGTGCGTCAGCTGACATGATTCGCTCGGGCACGGAGCGCGCGCGCGTTTCGGGCGTGTTCGAAATCGGCTCGGGCGCAAAGAAGGTTCTGGAACAGGCCGGGTTCGACGGCGAAGACGCCGAATTATTACTGGACCGTGAGATCCAGGCGAATGGCAAGGGCCGGGCCTACGTTAACAATCGCCCCGCGTCCGTCGCGTTGCTGAAGGATCTGGCGGCGCATCTGGGCGACATCCACGGACAACACGATCAGCAGCGCCTGTTCGACAACGCGGCGCAGATAGCGATGCTCGATGCGTTCGCTGAGAGCGGGGCGCAGCGCGCCACGGTACGCGAGATTTATCTGTCGTGGAAAGGCGTGGCTGATCAGATTCGCGAACTGGAAGACGCTGATCAGGAGAAGCTTCGCCTGCTCGATCTCTGGCAGTTTCAGCGGAACGAGATCGAGGCCGCGGAATTGCGCGCGGGCGAAGACGTGGAACTGGAGGCCGAGCGGCGCGTGCAGCAGAACGCGGGACGGTTGCTGGATGCGGCTGCGGTTTCATTCGAGGCGCTTTATGAGTCGCCCGAATCCGCGCTGTCGCTTGTTCGCAGCGTAGCGAAAAGACTGGATGAGCTGGGGAAGATCGACGAGCAGATGGCCGGAATGCGGCAGACGCTCGAGCCCGCCCTCATCGCGATTCAGGACGTTTCTTATTCACTGCGCGATTACCTCGGTCGCGTAGAAGCGAATCCGGGGCGCCTTGAAGAGATCGAGACGCGGCTCGAAGCGATCGACAAACTGAAGCGAAAATACGGGAAGTCTGTAGAGGATATTCTCGCTTTCGGGCAGGATGTCGGGCGCCGGATCGCCGAAGTGGAAAATGCCGGCGAGCGGCTGGAGCAGCTTCGGTGCGAATTGAAGAAGCTGGCGGCTCAATATGAAGAGACCGCAGGAGAATTATCGTCCCGCCGCCAGGCTGCGGCCCTGGATCTGGCGAAACGCGTCGAGAAAGAGCTGAAGCCCCTGGCGATGGAGCGCACTGTTTTCCGGGTCCAGGTCGATTCAGCAAACTGGTCCGAGAACGGGTCCGACCGGGTGCAGTTTCTGGTCTCTGCGAACGCAGGCGAAGAACCGAAGCCGCTCGATCGGGTGGCTTCCGGCGGCGAACTTTCGCGGATCGCGCTGGCGTTGAAAACGTGCCTTGTGGGCGGGGCAAATGCTGTTCCTCGCACGCTGGTTTTTGACGAAATCGACACCGGAATCGGCGGTCGCGCGGCTGAGGGAGTCGCGCGGCGATTGCGCGCGCTGGCATTGGAAAATCAAGTCCTGTGCGTTACGCATCTGGCTCAAATCGCGTGCTTTGCGGATCATCATTACCGCGTTGGAAAATTCGAACGGGCAGGCCGGACGGTTGCCGAAATTGAGGAACTGGACGCGGCGGCGAGCACAGAGGAAATCGGCCGCATGTTGAGCGGACAAAAGCTCACGCCTGAGGCGCTGCGGCACGCGGCTGAACTGCAGCGGGCGGCGAGAGTATAATCGAAGAGTGCTATTCTCGATAGAGAATACGGAGTTTCCCCTTGAGTCACACAGATTCCCCCGTAATTGACGAAGCCGTTGTCGGCGTATTTCAGCAACAACACGATCACACAGTCCGGACCGAGATCGAGGAGTTTCGCGTCAAGGCCGCCGATTTTGTGGCCGGCCGCATCTCGGACGACGATTTCCGTCCTTATCGCCTCCGGTTCGGTTGTTATGGGCAGCGCCAGGCGGGCGTGCAGATGATGCGGACCAAAATACCCGGCGGGATGCTGACCGCCGCGCAGATGGAGCGCCTTGCGGATGTGTCAGACTTCATCGGCGGCGGCAAGGGCCATCTCACAACTCGTCAGAACATGCAGTACCACTTCGTGCCGCTGGAGAAGTTCGCCGATGCCATGCACATGCTGCACGACGTTGGCATGACCAGCCGCGAGGCCTGCTACAACACGGTCCGTAATGTCACGGCTTGCCCTTATGCCGGACTTACCAGGCACGAAGTTTTCGATGTGCGGCCTTATTCGCGGCAGGTCGCGTATGCCTTTCTGCGCAAGAGCCTGACCGATGCGATGCCGCGGAAGTTCAAAATTTCTTTCGATGGCTGCACCGACGACGATTGCACGATAGCAGCGATTCATGACGTGGGCGTCAAGGCGGTGATGCGCGATGGGCAGCGCGGGTTCCGCGTGGTAGTGGGAGGCGGACTCGGGCCTCTGCCGGTAGAAGCGCGTCTGCTGGACGAATTCCTTCCTGTCGAACGGATCGTGAACCGCATCGAAGCGGTGCTGCGCGTTTTCAATCAGTACGGCAATCGCAAGAACCGCAACATGGCGCGCTTGAAGTTCGTAATGCGCGAGCGCGGTTTCGACTGGCTCAAGGAACAAATCGACAAGGAATACGCCGACATCCTCGAGAACGGTGGCATTCCTACCCCGGAGAACGTCCCCGAGGGTTTTGGCGGATACACCAGCACTCCATTGCCGCTTGGTACGGGCGCTCTTCTGCCCGTGGTGAACAAGGGTTCTTCGGGCGATCCGGAGTTTGATCGCTGGCTCGAATCGAATGTCGAGGAGCAGAAGCAGACCGGTTATGCGATGGTCACGGTCCGGATCGATCAGGGCAATCTCACCAGTTCGCAGATGCGGGAACTGGCGAAGATCGCGAGGGAGGCGGGCGACGGTTGCCTGAGGGTGACGGTCGAGCAGAACCTGGTGCTCGGCTTCGTTCAGCTCGGTTTCCTGCCGCGCGTGCACGCGGCGCTGAAGGCACTCGATCTGGGAACACCCGGCGCGAAGGAACTGCAGGATGTGGTCACCTGCCCGGGGGCGTATTCATGCAACCTGGCGCTGACCAAGTCTATGAACCTGGGCTACGCGATGCACGATCTGGCGCTGGGATACGATGATCCGCTGTTGCGCGGACTGCAGATTAATATCAGCGGTTGCCCGAATTCGTGCGGCCAGCATTGGACGGCCGAGATCGGTTTCTACGGTAACGCGCGAAAGATCGATGTCGGCGGCGTGAAGAAGGAAGTTCCTTATTACCAGATGTTGCTCGGGGGCGGATACGACCAGGATGGCGTGATGCGCTTCGGCCTGCAGGTTCAGAGCATGCCTGCGAAACTGGCGACCGTGGCGGTCGAGCGCGTTCTGGCTCACTATAAGGAAAATCATATAGAGGGCGAGACTTTCCGCGATTACGTTCTGCGATTCAAGATTGAGTTCTTCCGGACTTATCTGGCGGATCTGGCGAAGCCTTCGAACCTGGATCCGGATGTTTATAAGGATTGGGGCGACACGGATGATTTCTCGCTGCAGCTGGGCCGCGGTGAGTGCGCGGCTTAGGAGCTTGGATTTAACCCTGAACTTTCGGGTTGCCCAATAGCGAAATCAGAAAAGCTTGAGCGGCTGGTTCTTCCCGAATGGAACGCCAGCTCTCGAAGGCTCGTTCGATCTCTTTAATTCTGGCTTTTACGTCGGTCCGCGTCCATTGCACTGAATTGTCGTAGTCTGCTCTGTGACGTTGCTGTTGCGCGTCGAGGAACGCTTCGGCGACGTGCAGCAGATGGCGTTCACAGTAAATCTGCGGCGCACTGTGCAGGGCGGAGTTCAGGAAACTTCGGGACACTGCCCTCTGCCTTTCAGATGCAGATCTCATTTTCCCGTGTTCGAACATCCGAGCCAGCAAAGATCTTTGATCAGGCCGTTTCCAATTGAGCGTGGCTTCCGAAATCAGAAAATGAAAGAGGGCGTAATAGGCTGTAGATAGTGCGCGGCGGAGGCTGGCCTGCTTTGGTTTCGTTCGTTCGCGACTCGCCAGATGCTTTGCCTGCTCAAGCAGATCGTCCGCAAAGGGCACACCTCAGGCCCACGCAGGATCCCGAAGATCGGCCTGTTCCGATTCGTTACGAAAATTGAAATACGCGTGAAGTCCCAATTCGTCCGGCTTCACTTCCTGTTGAACATCCCACCGGATACGTTCCACGAGTTCTCCGAGCTCCGGGGATTCGCTTGCGGCATTTGTCAAGAGTACCCGGAAGAAGATAGAGGGTTCTCCTGTCCAGTCTTCGTCGAAGCCATAACGGATGCGCACGACATCAGGACCCAGGGATTGCTGAGCGCGCAAAACCGCGTTATCAATTTCGGACTCGTGAACCAACCTTCCGGGCACTACAGGCACAGATTTATTATCCCCGGTTTCAGACCGGGACGCCAGCCATCCTTGCGATGGCCAAGGCGTTCGACTCGGTTGTGGCGCCGGGTTTCAGGAGGTAATCGAAATCCATCGGACCCGCGCCATCCCGGGCGCCCATGTGGACGTTAACGCCGGGCAGTTCAACTTTGGCCGGAATCTCGGTCAACGAGAGGTCGTGCGTGGAAAGTGCGCCGATCGCTCCCCGATCGATAAGAGTCCGAATGACCGCTTCCGCCGCGATCCGGCGATCGCGCGAGTTCGTTCCGCTGAAGATCTCGTCCACCAAAAACAACACCGGTCCGCTTTCGGCCGCCTCGATCGTTTGCCTGAGCCGATCAACCTCCGCGAGGAACCGTGACTTCGCATTCATCAGGGAATCGACGACCGACATCGAAGCGCACACTGACAGGCGTGACATGCGAAGAGTGGCCGCACGCACCGGAGCGCCCGCTGAAGCGAGCACCGCGTTCATCCCGATCGCCCGCAGCAAGGTGCTCTTCCCTGACATATTGGAACCGCTGATGACATAGAAACGGTTCCTGCGATTCAGTTCGACATAATTCACAACGCAAGCGGCGCGCGGAAGCAACGGGTGACCAAGATCGCGCGCTTCGAATAGCGCGTCTTCGTGCGTCAGCTCTGGAAACGTGTTATCCGGATTCTCCCAGGCATATGCGGCCAGCGAGTTCAAAGCCTCGAACTCCGCCCACGCACTCAGCCATGTTTTCAGCGACTCACCGTTCCGCTCGCGCCAGCCTTCGATAGCCATACAAAGCTGCATACCGAGGAGCAGCAGGAGCGACGGAGTGTAAAACCATTCCTTGCGCCGCTCATTCAACGCATTGAGCAGTCGTTCCAGGCCGTGAACCCCATTGGCTGCGTCCCTTACCTGATTCCCAAGTCGCCTCAACCGGGCGGACCGAAAGCTCTCCATTTCGATGAGTCGGAGCCCCTCTCGCAACACCTGCGTTTCGGCCGACATCGGTCGAACCCACTCCTCCATTGCGTTTACGCGCTTGCGGAAAATCAGGCCCACAATGAAATGAAATGCAAATAGGGGAGATATCCAGATCACAACTTCGATCCACGGAATCAGGCCGACCGCACCAGCGAGCACAACAAGTGCGAGCGCGGTGGAGGTGACGGCGGCGATTACGCGGAGAACGGGCGGAAACCCAAACGCAGGCGAGTTCAGCCAGTCCCCAAAAGTGTTCCAGTGGGATTCGGAAACATCCGACGCGCCGAGCAACGCGATTCTTTCCCGCAGGTCCCGGCGCTCGCTCAACTCGCGGACGGCCTCTTGCCGTAATCGCGTTTCCTCCACACTGGGCGAGGCCAGCAGATAATCAGCCAGGCCGCGCCGCCCAATCGATGTCCGGGCTTCGCACACCAGCTGAAACAGCGATCCTTCGCCGAAGATGTGCAGGTCTTCGGCGTAGACGTGATCGGGATCGCTGAATTCTTCGCCAGTGTTGCCGAAACCGGTCCATTTTCCCTGAAGGCGCTCGATACCGCGCTCGTAGAAACGTTGCAAGCGCGACATCCGAAATCGGGATTCACGCTGTTGTCGGTAGCGTCGCGCCGAAACTGCCGCGACCGGAATCGGCAGGGACGGCCACCAGTAAGCCACTTGTTGCCGGATCGCATAGACGCCCAGCACAAGAAACAAAGCGACTGCAAGCGCAAGAACCATGCCGCCCAAATGGTAATTCAAGCGTGCATGTTCGATGCTTCCCTGCAGCACCCGCAGTCCATTCTCGTACTCGATCAGGGGGTCATGAACAGTCATCGTGCTTCATCATATGATCCGGCTGATACGCTGGTCGTTTCCCGATGCGAGTCCTGATCAGCGTTACCGATAAGACAGGCGTGTCCGAGTTCGCCCGCGCCCTCGAAGCCCTGGGCGCGGACCTGATTTCAACGGGCGGCACCGCTCGCCTGCTGCGCGAGAACGGCATCGCCGTGCGCGATGTCAGCGATGTGACCGGCTTTCCCGAAATGCTGGACGGGCGCGTAAAGACGATGCATCCGAAGATCACAGGCGCGATCCTTGCCGTCCGCGAGAACCCCGAGCACACGGCATCTCTCGAGCAGCACGGGATCGAACCGATCGATATGGTCGTCGTGAATCTTTACCAGTTCGAGAAGATCGCCGCGCGCGCTGACGCTTCACTCGAAGACCTGATCGAAAACATCGACATCGGTGGCCCGACGATGATCCGATCGGCCGCGAAAAACTGGCAGGATGTTGCGATCGTCACCTCGCCGACGGATTACGATTCGATCCTGAAGGAATTACGCTCCGCTGGAGAATTATCTCGCGATACAAAGTGGAAGCTCGCAAAACAGGCCTTTCAAACGACCGGCGATTACGACCGCGCCATCAGCATGAGGCTCGCGCAAGTCGGCCGCACGATTGAAGCGCTGCCCGCCGTTCTCGACATTCGCACGCCGCGCCGCATCTCGCTACGCTACGGCGAGAACCCGCATCAGCAGGCCGCCCTATACGCCGGAGGAACGAAGGGTCTCGCGGGCGCGGAACAGCTTCACGGCAAGGAGCTCTCATACAACAACCTCGTCGATCTCGACGCCTGCTGGGAGCTGGTCTCTGAGTTTTCGAAGCCGGCCGCTGCGATTATCAAGCACACCAATCCCGCGGGGTGCGCAGAACAACCGTCACTTGCCGAGGCTTATCGGAAGGCTCTCGAATGCGACCCTGTATCTGCCTTCGGCGGCGTGATTGGACTGAATCGTGAAGTGGACCAGGAGACTGCCGTCGAACTCGCGAAGCTTTTTGTTGAAGCTATCGCCGCTCCCGGTTATTCGGAGGCCGCGCTCGCAGTTCTGCAGGCGAAGAAAAACATCCGGCTGGTCCGTGTGACGCCTTCCGACGACCTGCTGGTGGTAAAGAGCATCTCCGGCGGATACCTCGCTCAGACAATCGACCGCGCCGAGTTTAACCGCGGGCAGTGTGAAATCAAAACGCGCCGCCCGCCTGCCGATTCCGAATGGAATGCGTTGGAGTTTGCATGGAAAGTGGTCAAACACGTCAAATCAAACGCCATCGTCTATGCCTTCGAAGGCCAGACTGCGGCCATCGGCGCCGGGCAGATGAGCCGCGTAGATTCGGTCAACCTCGGGGCGATGAAGGCCCATCTGCCGCTCGCCGGTACGGTCGTGGCTTCCGACGCCTATTTCCCCTTCCCCGATGGGCTGGAGCAGGCAGCGAAGCATGGCGCCACGGCGTTTATTCAACCGGGTGGATCGGTTAATGACGCCGCTGTAATCGCGGCTGCTGATCGACTCGGGGTAGCGATGGTCTTCACCGGGGTACGCCACTTCCGGCACTAAGCGCCCGGAAGTGCGCCGGATCTACGGTTTTGTTTTTACGGACGGCAGCACTGTCGCTCGTGCGAGCTGGGTTCCACCCTGGCCGTTAGCGTTACGATACTGTGCCAGCTTTGCCGCCGCTTTCGCTTTGGCTTCCTCCGAAATCTGGATCTGATTCCGCACGGCCACCGCGCCACCAGTCTTCGCCATCCGCGTCGCAACACCCTTGTGCTGGATCACGTTGGTCTTGCCCTCAATCGTCGCCACGCCGTTCTGCACGGTCACGGTGAAATGTTCGGCATTAATTTTGGATTTCGCGAACTTCGCCCGGATGTTGCTCTGAATCTGCGCGTCCGGCAATCTGGCCGTCGTTTTCGAAGTAACTGCGGCCGGCTTCGCTGGCGACGCTGCCTGGCTCAGCCCCGCCATAGCGACGGCCAAAGCCAGCACGAAAAATAACCTTCGCACTCTCTATCCGGACGATACAACAAATGGCCGAAAAAGCCTATATCTCTTCAATCGGAACAGCTATACCCGGTCGACCTCGCGCAACCAGTCCGGCCGCTTAAGCACCTCCCTCGGCTTGCTGCCGTCCGGTGGACCGATAATCCCGTCACGATGCATCATATCCAGAATGCGCGCGGCCCGGCCATATCCCAGCCTCAGACGCCGCTGCAGGGTCGATGTCGAAGCCTTGCCCATCTCGAGCACGACCCGCATCGCCTCCTCATACATCGGATCCTGGTCGCCAGACACGAGATCTTCGCCCTCCGCCTCTCCTTCCTCACCTGGAGGAGTAAGCAGATAAGACTGATCGTAATCCGGCTTCGCCTGCGCCTTCCAGAAATCGACAACACCATTGATCTCGCTCTCTGTGACAAAGGCTCCGTGCACCCGCGTGAACCGCGATGATCCCGGAGGAAGAAAGAGCATGTCGCCTTTACCGAGCAGATGTTCCGCACCCATTCCGTCGAGAATCGTGCGGCTGTCCACTCGCGTGGCTACGCGGAAACTGATACGCGCCGGGAAATTCGCCTTAATAATTCCAGTGATGACGTCTACGCTCGGGCGCTGCGTTGCGAGCACCAGATGCATGCCAACCGCGCGAGCCATCTGCGCCAGACGGGTGACGGACTCCTCGACGTTCCGGCCTTCCAGCATCATAAGGTCGGCCAATTCGTCGATCAGAATCAGAATGTACGGCAGCGGCTTGATTTCTTCCTCCGCAGGCCCGTCATCTTCGAAAAGACTCCGCGGCTCGGTCTGAAGCTTACGTACCTTCTTGTTGTACTGATCGATATTGCGCGCACCCTGTTCGGCGAGGAGTCTCAGCCGCCGCTCCATTTCAAGCACCGCATTCTTCAACGCGTTGGTCGCTTTCTTCGGGTCGGTAATCACCGGCGTGAGCAGATGCGGGATCCCTTCATACATCCCAAGCTCCACGCGCTTGGGATCGACCATAATCATCCTGACCTCATCCGGGGTTGACTTGTACAGGATGGACATGATCAGCGAGTTGATCATGACCGACTTGCCCGATCCCGTAGAGCCGGCAATCAGCGCGTGCGGCATCGAATCGAGCGCCGCCACTTTAATGCGGCCGTTGATGTCCTTGCCCATCGAAATCGTCAGGAACGAACTCGAGTCCTGAAACTCTTCCGATTCAATAACTGCTCGCAGACTGATCACTTCGCGTTTCGTGTTCGGGACTTCAATGCCGACCGTGGGCTTGCCGGGAATCCGTTCGATGAGGATCGACTCCGCCTGGAGGCCGAGGCACAGGTCTTCCACCAGAGAGGTAATCCGGCTGTACTTGATGCCAGCTTCCGGCTTGAACTCAAAGGTGGTTACGACCGGCCCGGGGTTGATCTGCACCACGGATCCGAAAACGTTGAACTCCTCGAACTTCGCCTTTATGGCGGCGGCCGTGTTCTTGAGTTCCTGTTCGTCGAAGGCCGAACGAACCGGGATCTCGTTCAGAAGATCGGTTGCAGGGAGCCGGTAGATGGTATGACGCTTCGGAAGCGAGTCTCTCTTGACCGGCTGGCTGAAGGGAAATTCGACGACGTTTGCCGCTCCGGGGGGGAGGAGTATCCGCCAACTGACAGATCGGAATTTCGTTTGTCGGCACGGGTTCCGGTTCTTCATCCAGGTGAGCCGGCTCCGGATCGTCCCAGGGCAGGCTGGCAGTGACCTGCGGTTCAGGCGCCCGTCAGCGACGTTCCGATGCCCGATCCGGCAGCTACGCAACGGATGGCTGCCCGGAACGCCAGCCGCACCGCGCCTTGAATTCCGCATGTTGCTGTCTCTCGGCTACGCGCGCCTCGGCTGCCTCTCGCTTCTCCTCGCGCCTTCGCAGGGCCTCTTCGCGCCGCCGTTCGATCGACTTCCGCCAGGCGTTCCGCATTCGTTCGGCGATCCGGAACAATGGAGCGAACCAGACCCCCAGTTTTCCCAGCGTGAATGTCGACACCAGATACGTGGACAACACAAGAGCGGTGGCGAGCACCACGGCTGCCCCCGCCACGTTCAGCGAACGTTTCAGCGAATCGGCGATCAGAAAGCCCGCAGTTCCGCCCGGCATGATGGCGTTGTCGAACATTCGCCATCGCGGCAACAGAGCGGCTGCCCCGCATGCGGACCCAAGCAGAATCCCGCTGCCGAAAAGCTTGATCAGCGGCGCTTCCAGCGCTTCGGATCGGATCCATTTCCATCCCAGAGCGAAGACGAACAGCGGAAAAAGGAACGCCGCAAGACCGAAGGACTGCAGGAAAACATCGGCGACGAACGCTCCCGCCGGGCCGATGAGATTGGTAGCTGCAACGTTCCCGACGGCGGAATCCCACGAAGGATCGTGCGGATGGTACGAAGCTATGCTCAGAAGAAACAGGATTCCGGCCGCAAGGAACACAAATCCCGTCACCTCATTGAGGCGTCTTGATTCACCAGGAGTAAATAGCCTCATCCGACTGGCGGGCGGAAGAAGCCGGAGCGTATCCAGTATCGCAGATCCTCGCCCAAGCCATCGGACAAGCCCCGGGTAAGATGGAATCCGTGAAACTGCTGGTCTTCTCCGATATTCACAGAGACGCACGCGCCCTTGAGCGTCTGATGGCGACTGAGGCCGACTATTACTTCTGCGCGGGGGATCTTGGGAATTTTTCGCGCGGCCTGGACGCGATGGGCGAGATTCTGCGGAAGCGCGGGGATCGGGTCTATGTGATCCCGGGCAACCATGAGTCGGCCGAGGAAACCGCAAACCTCTGCCGCCGCTTCGGCCTCAACGATTTTCACGGGGGCCGGATCGAGCTGGGCGGATTTCACGTGGTCGGGCTCGGATATTCGAACCGGACCCCATTCGCTACGCCGGGGGAATATTCGGAAGAAGAACTGGAGCGGCGGCTCCATGCCTTCGACGGTTTGAAGCCGATGATCGCCATCTGCCACGTTCCCCCCTATGGAACCGTTCTGGACCGCATCACCAATCTGCGGCACGCCGGCAGTAAATCGATGCGCGATTTTCTGCAGCGCGAACAACCCCGGTATTTCTTCTGCGGACACATCCATGAGGCCGCCGGCGCGCAGGACATGCTCGGCGCCACATCGGCGCTGAATGTCGGTAAAAAGGGCTATTTGCTGGATCTCGACAAACAGGTGGAACCAGTACTCGTGTGATCACGAGTACCAACCGTTTAGATATCATTGATGATTAAAGCCTTGAACAAACTGCGGGACCGAAGCGTTCCGCAAGATCAGGCGGAGGATTATTAATGAGGCAAAGAGGTGGAACACTCTGTTTCACGGGAGTGTTCCTTACCTGTGCAACGCTGGCGCAGGCGCAGTTTCCACCCCCGATCACAGAAATCCCCGTACCTACCGCGGCCAGCATCCCCGTGAACATCGCCGCGGGGCCAGATGGTGCGGTGTGGTTTACGGAATCCAGCGGCAACCAGATTGGGCGAGTCACCGCGGGCAACGTCATACTCGAGTACCCGATACCCACGGCGGCCAGTTTTCCTAATGGCATCGCCGCCGGTCCGGACGGCGCTTTATGGTTTGCAGAGTTCCAGGGTAACCAGATCGGGCGGGTCACCACAGCAGGAAGCATCACCGAGTTTCCGATACCCACAGCGTCCGGGGGGCCCTGGAACATCGTGGCGGGGGCGGACGGCGCTTTGTGGTTCACAGAGTTCACTGGGGCACAGATCGGGCGCATCACTACAGCGGGAGCGGTCACCGAATATCCCCTGCCCTCGGCCTTCAGTGGACCTACCGGTATTGCGGCGGGCACGGATGGCGCACTCTGGTTTGCCGAATCCGGCGCGAACAAGATTGGGCGCATTACCATCACAGGAAGCATCTCCGAGTACGCTATTCCTACGTCGATCAGCGGACCTACTGGCATCGCGGCGGGCGCGGATGGCGCACTCTGGTTCACGGAGTCCAGCGGAAACAAGATCGGCCGTGTCACTACCGCTGGAATCATCTCCGAATATCCTGTACCAACTCCATCCGGCGGCCCCGCGGGCATCACCCTGGCCCAGGATGGCGCTCTCTGGTTCACCGAGTCCAGCGGAAATAAGATTGGGCGCATCACCACTGCCGGCGTCATCTCCGAAGCTCCGATACCCACGGCGTCCGGAGACCCTCTCGGCATCGCTTCGGCGCGCGGAGGTGCGTTGTGGTTCGCCGAAACCAACGGCAACAAAATTGGAAAGGCCGCTCTTTCGATCGCGGAGCCTGCGCTGCAGTTGCAGACAGTCACGCCGTGCCGCGTTATTGACACCCGCGGCGCCACGGGTCCGCTCGGCGGCCCATCCATTGCCGGCGGCACTTTCCGGACGATAGCTGTTCCTTCGAGCTCCTGCGGCGTCCCGCCCAACGCGGCGGCCTATTCGGTCAATATAACAGTGGTTCCGAAAGCAGGAACTCTGAGTTACCTGACAGTTTGGCCTGCCGGCCAGCCGCAGCCGCTCGTGTCCACGCTCAATTCGCTCAGCGGAGCGATTCGCGCCAATGCGGCTATCGTCCCGGCGGGGGCCGGAGGCGCAATCAATGCTTTTGCAACCGATACGACCGACGTGATCATAGATATCAACGGCTATTTTGTGCCTCCCTCTGGCGGCACGCTCCAGTTTTATCCCTTACCGCCATGCCGGGTCATCGATACCCGAAATCCCGCTGGCGCTCTCGGCGGACCGTCGCTCGCTGCCGCCCAGACCCGATCCTTTCCGATCTCCGCCGCTTGCGGGATACCCGCCGGCATTTCGGCGTATTCGTTCAATGTGACTGTGGCTCCGCATGAGGATCTTGGATATCTGACGGTATGGCCGACAGGAGTGGCACAGCCGGTCGTATCGACTCTGAATTCGCCGGCCGGTGAGGTGCTTGCCAATGCCGCGATCGTGCCCGCCGGGTCCGGAGGCGCCGTTAGCTTTTTTGCCACCGATCCCACCGATCTGATCGTGGATATCAATGGCTACTTTGCCAGCCCAGGCTCATCCGGACTTAACTTCTACGCGGTAACTCCTTGCCGGATTGTCGATACGCGCAACCTGGCCGGCTCTTTCGGCGGTCCGGCTATCCTGGGCGGTACAACAAGGAGTTTTGCGCTGAGTCTCGGGTCCTGTAACCTGCCAGCTTTCCCGACCGAGCAGGCTTATTCCCTGAATATGACCGTGGTTCCGCAAGGCCCGCTTGGTTACCCCACAACGTGGCCCACCGGAGTAAACCAACCCGTCGTCTCTACTTTGAATGCGCTCGACGGGCTGGTTGTTGCGAACGCGGCCATCGTCCCGTCGGGTGCCACCGGATCGATCAACGCGTTTGCTTCGAACACAACAGACGTCATAGTCGATACCAACGGCTACTTCGGACCGTAACCGCCCGTAGTCGGGGTCGCACGAGATACTGCGCTGGGCTATCTTCACGTGGAGAGGGAGCGACTGGGCGAGCCCGACGGAGGTGCTGTGCGCGACTGCCCTGTAGCCCTTACACCCCGGCTTCGGCCTCGGTTCGCGCTTCCAGAAGTTTGAAGATGCCTTCCGCCAGATTTCCGCCGGCGCGCGCATCTACTGCCTGCACCACACCGAGGTCGGAACAGAGCAGCGCCGGATTCGTGTCATCGAGCCTCACCGGAATAATACGGCGGTTGAGCCGGGAATCCGCCAGCGCGGTTCTTATCTCCGCCCTCACCCAGTCGCTCGCGGCCGAGTGAGCGCTTACAATAACTACCACCCAGTCCGACCGCAGAAGGCCGGCCTCGATCGCGCGGATGTAATTGTCGCCAGGAATAATATCGGCGTTCGAATACCAGGTGTCGATTCCATACTTCTTCAGCGGCTGCGTGAGTTCCCGCTCGATAAATACGCGGTCGAGATGGCTGTGGCTGATGAACAGCCGCACCACCAGATCCGGCTTCAGCCGCTTCAGGTGATATTGCCAGTACCAGACGCCCACCCCTTGCCCCGGCTTGCGCAGCCGGTAGCGAACCGGCTCATCGGAATCCGCCACGATTTCCTTCACTGCGCTCCACGTATGCTGGTCGACCAGCACGCGTCGGCCGCGCCGCGCCTCCCGCTCAAACGCCGCTGCGAGGTTAACGGCGGTGCCGATCGCCGTGAAATCACGAACGGTGGCATTTCCGAACGCTCCGATCGCCACGCGGTCGGTGGCGATTCCCACGCCCAGATCGAGATAGCCCAGGTCCTGATTACTTGACCGATGCCATCGTTCACGCAGGCTCTCAAATCGCTCCAGCATGCCGAAGGCGCACCGCACGGCCCGATCCGGCCCGTTCTGCCCGCGAAAAAAAGCGAATACTGCATCGCCGATGAATTTATTGACGATGCCCCGCCGCGCCAGAACCTCTTCCGCGAGCATGGTAAGCAGATCGTTCACGATCTCCTGAGTGCGCGCCGGGTCTTCCTGTGACTGGCAGAGCTGAGTGAACCCGCGCATATCGGCAAACAGCAGCGTGATCTCTTCGCGTCGCGCGGGCCGATTCAAGAGTTCCAGCAATTCGCCCGTGGAGTCCCGTGCGTACAAGCCCATGTGTGCGGCGAGATCGCGAATAGTCTGCGCGTTTCCGATCGCCGCCGCAGCCTGTACCGCGAATTGCTCCAGAAGCGCGCGATCTCGTTCGCTGTACTGGCCGGATGTCCGGTTGAGAATCTGAATCACACCGATTCGCTTTCCCCCCGATTCGAGCGCCGCGCAGACCATCGATTGCGACGTTTCGCGCGTCTGCTCGTCCACCCCCTTGAAATGCTCACTGTCCTCTTCGAGACTCTGGTCGACGATTGTTTGTCCGGTTGTAAAGACGTGGCCGGCCTTGCTTCCTTTCAGCGGCACGCGCTGGCTTGAGTACTCGCCCCAACGATCCAGCAGGGAAGGCGCCTGCTCGCCCGCGGCCGATACGAAAAACAGACCGCCGCGCTCAGGGTCATAGAGCATGACCGAGCCATCTTTCGAGTCCGTCATGGCGCATGCGCGTTCGAGAATCGTCTGCGCCAGGCGGTTCTGGTCAACCTCCGAACCGAGGCGGGTACCGGTTTCGATCAGGGCGAGCAAGTCGTCGCGCGAGAGTAGTTCGACTGAGTCCATTTGCTCTGTGAAGAGTAACCGGTATTTGAGGATCTC
>Ga0206909_1100_pt1 | contig 17753 bp, 19 predicted proteins | sample Alteio_BWOrgHeat_76_FD_152943 | JGI IMG/M metagenome (GOLD analysis project Ga0206909, IMG submission 152943) | Enriched cells from forest soil in Barre Woods Harvard Forest LTER site, Petersham, Massachusetts, United States -... | ecosystem: Environmental > Terrestrial > Soil > Temperate forest >...
AATAATTTTAAAATAAGCTGCAATCAATTCGGTGTTTCAGAAATGCGCATGCTTTTGATCTTTTTTAATATCTCATTAATATTCTTTGGCAAGGCATTATTGATCGCCATTTTTCCATTCTTTGTCGCTGCTGCTTTTTTAGGATTATGCTTTTTGGTCTATTCATCCCAGAAAGTTTATCAACATATAGATGCCATGCACCAGGCGCAAGGGGAGATCAAACAGTAAGGGGAGGGGTTATGAGCAACGAGAGTTTATTGTTATTGGTACTTATTGTTTTGGTCCTTGGAGCTCTACCTGCATGGCCTTATAGCAGTTCATGGGGATATGGGCCGACAGGTGCGGTATCCATTGTATTGGTGGTTGTTTTGATCTGTGCGCTGCAAGGCCGTCCATTATTCTACAGAAATACCGGCGAAGATGTTAAAGATGCAGTAACAGACACCGGCCATGACCTTCGATCAGCGGGCCGTGATACTGCGGATTCTATCCGGCGTACTCTTCAATAAGAGGGATCTTTAGATCTAAATAGACTTCTAATGCTGCAGTTTTTCTGCAATACCATCTGCTTCATTTCTACCAATTAAAAGCCATGATTATCGCTAAATAATCATGGCTTTTATCTTTTTATTTTATTATTTGGCAATAACAAGAGGAGTATTGACGAGATGTTCATAGAGGAACCACACCTGAAGCTCATTGGTACGAAGGACATTGCTGATAAGCATATCATTACTGCCATCATCGCTGAGTTCACTGGCCCTCTTGGCAATAGTACGTGTTTCACGGACAATGATCTCATGGGCTTCAAGAAGGCGTGAGATCTGCACGGGAGCTTCTTCACGTCCTTGAGGCGGCCGTTTGATATTGGTCATTTCCGCCACATCAGGGGCCATCGCGACACTGATACCTCCTAATACCTGGATACGTTCTGCAATGATATCGATCAATTCGATCTGTTCGGTATAGTGTTTATCGAATAGTAAATGCAATGAATAGAAAGTAGCACCGCTAACCTGCCAATGGCTTTTTTTGTAAAGATCACGCAATGTCATAGTGTCAGCCAGGACCTGATTGAGTTGTTTGACCACTGTTTGGCGTGTGGACACAGAAAGGCCTAAGGGGATGTCTTGAATGACCGAATGATAGTCTTGGATTTCCCCCCTATGCTGATGCATGACCGGCTGTGGAAGTTCCTGTATCGTGCGATTGGTATGCTTGGTCCTTTTCATAAAATTCTCCTCTTTGGTACCGTTTAATATTAAACACCCATTGATATTAAAGAAAGCATCATTAAATCATTATGAAAATAGTATTAATACTGTATTCATCTGTCCTTCATTTGTGCTTTGTTAAAGTATCACCCGAGTCAAAGACTTTAAGTGGATCGTTAACCGCCAAGAGCAGGAGAGGATGCAATTATGGATGTTTTAAAACATCAAACACTAAGAGAGCTTTCAAATGGAGAAGCAGGCCCTTTGGGGGCGAGCCTTAGAGAAGAGGGTGTCAATTTTTCCATATTCTCTCAATATGCACAGGAGGTCTTTCTTTTATTATTTGACGCGCCGGATTCCCCGGCCGTAGATACTATTAAACTTAATCGTAGCGAAAATATCTGGCATATTTTTGTTAAAGGCCTAAAGGCGGGCCAACTGTACGGATATAAAGTCGATGGAGAATATAATCCCTGCGAAGGTAAAAGATTCAATCCCCATAAGCTTTTGCTCGACCCCTACGCTAAAGCTGTCAGTGGAAAGTTTAAGGATCAGGACAATTTGATCTTTTCCTATGATGTTAACGCAGAAGGGAAGGACCTGGTCATGGACCAGCGGGACGATACATCCATTGTTCCCAAGTGCATTGTTATTGATGATGATTTTGACTGGCAAGATGATAAACATCCTGGGATCAGCATGGACCATTGGATCATTTATGAGGCCCATTTAAAAGGATTTACGGCGCATTCATCGTCGGGTGTTAAACATCCTGGCACTTATACAGGGTTTATTGAAAAGATCCCTTACTTAAAGAATTTAGGGATCAATGCAGTTGAGCTTATGCCCATTCAAGAATTTTTTGTGCGCAACGAACTGGCTGAAAAGGGGCTTTCGGATTATTGGGGGTATAACACCATCGGTTTTTTTGCTCCTGAATCATCCTACAGCACTCAATCTCATCCTGGCTGCCAGGTCAATGAATTCAAGACATTGGTCAGGGAGCTGCATAAGGAAGGCATCGAAGTCATCCTGGATGTTGTCTATAATCACACCGGCGAGGGTAATCAATTAGGGCCGACATTATGTTTTAAAGGGATAGATAATCCTACGTATTATTCACTGGCCCAAAATCCTGATAATCCTAATGAGCCATACCGCTTTTATTTAAATGATACAGGATGCGGGAATATGTTAGATGTGGAAAATCCTGTTGTGATGGACATGGTGCTTGATTCTTTAAGGTATTGGGCCAAGGTCATGCATGTGGATGGTTTTCGTTTTGACCTGGCTTCTATTTTAGCCCGTGTTCACGGGCAGTTTAGCCAATCATCCTTATTCTTCGAAGCGATCTCCAAGGACCCTATATTAAGCAGGGTCAAAATGATCGCCGAACCATGGGATTTAAGCACTTATCAAGTAGGTAATTTCCCACAGGGCTGGTCGGAATGGAATGGCAAATTCAGGGATACAGCGCGTAAATTCCTTAAAGGGGACGAAAGCCAAACAGGCGCCATGGCCAAAGGGCTGACAGGGTCCGCAGAGCTTTATCAAAGCGATGGCAGAAAACCGTATAACAGCATTAATTTCATCACCTGCCACGATGGATTTACCCTTCGTGACTTATATTCCTATAACGATAAGCATAATGAAGCTAATCTCGATGAGAATCAGGACGGTAGTAATGATAATCATTCATGGAATTGTGGCGCTGAAGGTGACAGTGAGGACCCTCAGGTCATCGCATTAAGAAAGCAGATGATCAAGAATGCCTTATGCTGTCTTTTATTTTCCTCAGGTACGCCGATGATCCTTTATGGGGATGAACTCATGCGTACCCAAAAGGGTAATAATAATTCCTATTGCCAGGATAATGAAATCAATTGGTTGAACTGGGATAATATCGAGAAATATCCGGATATCCTGGATTTTTGCATTGATGCCATTGCTTTTAGAAAGAGCTGCCCATTATTAAGGCGCCGCAGGTTCTTTACCGGTGAGAATAAGCCGGGTAATACCACCCCTGATATTTCCTGGTTTGGAGAGCATCTCGATACTCCCCAGTGGGATAATCCCAAGCTTAAGACTATCTGCTATCAATTGGCAGGGCATGAAGCGCCGTTTGTAGTGGGAGAGTATCATATCCTATTTATATTTAATATGCATCATGATGCCGTTGAGGTCGAATTACCTCAGTTTAAGAAACTTAAATGGTATCAATTGGTAGATACATCTAAAGGATCCGGAGAAGATTTCTTGTCTTATGACAAAAAAATGTTTTTGCAAACCCAAGACAAGTATTCCTGTGCCGGACGCACCGTCAATATTTTATGGGCAGGGGTATGAAGAAAATAGGCGCGCATTATCTCGGAAACAAAAAATGCGAATTTGTTGTCTGGGCCCCCTTATTGGAACGGATGGAGGTATCTATTGCCGCCCCATTACCACGCGTCGTTGCATTGCAACGTGACGAAGAGGGGTATTTTTCTGTCATTCTAGACGATGTTCCTTCCGGCACAAAATATTTTTATAAGGTAGGCGGCAATTTAAGGCCGGACCCTGCTTCTTATGATCAACCAGATGATGTTTTAGGAGCTTCCTGCGTCGTCGACCATGCTCATTTTGAATGGCAGGATACCCAGTGGAAAGGCATTGCCTTAAAGAACATGATCATTTATGAACTGCATATCGGTACATTCACGCATGAAGGTACATTTGAGGCTGCGATCAAACAGTTGGATGATCTGGCGGAGCTAGGGATCACAGCTGTTGAGATCATGCCTGTAGCCCAATTTCCAGGTAATAGGAACTGGGGATATGACGGTGTTTACCCTTTTGCCGTCCAGCATTCTTATGGCGGCCCCGAAGGCTTTAAGAAATTTGTTGATGCCTGCCACCGTCTTGGCCTGGCCGTTATTCTTGATGTGGTTTATAACCATTTAGGCCCGGAAGGGAATTTCTTGCCGGAATACATGCCGGTATTTACCGATAAATACAGGACTCCCTGGGGAAAAGCCATTAATTATGATGACGCTTACAGCTGCGGGGTAAGGAATTATTTTGTCCAGAACGCTTTGTATTGGATGGAAGAATACCATGTCGATGCCTTGCGGCTTGATGCTATTCATGGCATTTATGATATGGGAGCTAAACATTTCTTGAGAGAATTATCAGATGCGGTAGAGGATTTTTCCCGTCAAAAGGACAGGAAATTCTATCTGATCGCGGAGGCTGACTTAAATGACAGGCGCATCGTCCTTGAGGCCCAAAGGGAAGGTTATGGCATAGACAGCCAGTGGAGCGATGATTTTCACCATGCCATCCATGCTGCCTTAACCGGTGAGAATTCAGGGTATTATCGTGATTTTGGGAAGATCGAAGATATTGCCAAGGCCTATAAGGAAGGGTTTGTCTACTCTGGGAATTACTCTCTGTATCGCAAGCGATGCCATGGCAATTCATCAAAGGATATATTGTCCCAGAAATTTGTCGTCTGCCTGCAAAATCATGACCAGGTGGGAAATCGTTTTAAAGCCGAGCGCCTGTCGAGTTTAGTTTCTTTTGAAGCATTGAAATTAGCTGCCGGAGCATTGATATTTTCACCCTATATTCCTTTGATCTTTATGGGAGAAGAATATGGAGAGCAGGCCCCTTTTACTTATTTTATGAGTTTTAGCGACGATAAACTGATCGAAGCTGTCCGGAAAGGCCGTCGGGAGGAATTTTCCGCCTTTGGCTGGAGGGAAGAACCTCTTGATCCGTGGTCTGAAGATACATTCTTGCGCTCTAAATTAAATTGGGAAAAACGCCATGCCGATGAACATAAAGCCCTTTTATTATTTTATAAGAAGCTTCTGGAATTGCGCAAGAGCATCCCGGCGCTGGCCAATCTCAACAGAGAAGGGATGGATATAGAGATCAAAGATACAGTGATCAGCGTCAAGCGGTATTGGGGGGGAAGTTCTATTTATATGCTGATGAATTTCGGTCAGCAGGCGGTCAAGATCAGCAATGAGTTCCAAATGAGCGACAAGGTCATTGATTCCGGCGAAGATCATTGGCGAGGTACGGGTCCCATTATGCCAGCGAAGATCACCGTGGGAGACGTTTTAACCGTGAATCCATTAGGTTTTGTCCTGTACAAAAGCATATGAAAATACCAAGGGCCACTTATCGTTTGCAGTTTCATTCCAAATTTACTTTTGAGGATGCTCAAGGGATAGTGGAATACATTTCCCATTTATGCCTATCCGATATCTATGCGTCACCGGTCTTTAAGTCGAGCAAGGACAGTACGCATGGGTATGATATTGTTGATCCCACCCAAATTAATCCACAGCTTGGCGGGAAGGATGGCTTTGATCAGCTTATCACTAAAGCCCAGTCTCAGGGTTTAGGCTGGATGCAGGATATTGTACCCAATCACATGGCTTTTGATAGCGACAACCGTTTATTGATGGATATTCTGGAGAATGGCCCGCGTTCAAAATATTATCCATTCTTTGATATTCAATGGGACCATCCTTATGAGCATCTAAGAGGGAAATTATTAGCACCCTTTTTAGGGGACATTTATGGCAAATGCCTGGATCGTGGGGATATTAAACTTAATTTTGACGAGGATGGGTTTAATATCCGTTTTTATGATTGGAAACTTCCTTTAAAGATCGATTCTTATGCTAAGGTGCTTGCCAGTAATTTGACCTGGCTGGATGGCAAGATCCAGCGTGAAGACAAAGACTATATTCAATTCCTGGAAATAAGTAATCACTTTAATAATCCAAGTAATTCTCTTGAGGCGAGTGATTATTATAATCAACTGGCATTAATGAAGGCGCATTTATGGAAGCTCTATCTTTCTAATACGGCTATTAAAGGTTACATTGATTCACTGGTCATGGCTTTTAACGGCACCCCCGGAGATCCGCATTCTCTCAATAAGCTCGATGAATTGCTTTCCGACCAATTCTTTAAACTGTCATTCTGGAAAGTGGGTAATGAGGAATTGAATTACCGCAGGTTCTTTACCGTCAATGGCCTTCTTAGTGTGCGTGTCGAGAACCAGGAAGTATTCGAATATACCCATAATTTTATTTTTCAACTGATCAAATCAGGGCAAGTGACAGGCCTCAGGATCGATCATGTGGATGGCTTGTATGATCCGATCGCTTATTTGAATAAATTAAAGCAAAGGGACGCAGATCTTTATGTGACGGTTGAAAAGATACTGGATATTAATGAACAGCTTCCTTCCTGCATGCCTGTCCAGGGCACCACCGGGTATGATTTTATGACCGCTGTTAACAGCGTTTGTGTAGATAGAGGGAGTGAAAAAATATTAGACCGTATTTATATTTCTTTTACAGGCCAATATGAATCATATAGGAATCTGGTCAGTGAAAAGAAAAAGCTTTTTATGGGCAGGCATATGGCCGGGGACATTGATAATCTGGCACAGCTCTTAAAAAAGGTCATCAATGGCGATCGATACGGCAAGGACATGACGATGTATGCCCTGCGCCGCAGCATTGTTGAAATTATGGCGCAATTTCCGGTCTATAGGGCTTATATGGGTGAACAGGGGCTTGAGGAGAAAGATAAGGTCCATATTAAAGAGGCCCTTGCCCGTGCGGCAAATAAGAATCCCGGCCTTACCAATGAACTCGATTTTATATCCAAGATCTTGTTGCTTGATTTTGCCCCGGATATAAGTTCCAAACAAAAAGAGGAATATCATTATTTTACCAAGAAATTCCAGCAGTTTTCAGGTGCGCTGATGGCCAAGGGTGCCGAAGACACCACTTTTTATATTTATAACAGGTTTATCTCGCTCAATGAAGTGGGAGGCGATCCGTCGGCATTTGGATTATCAGTAAAGGACTTTCATGGATTGATGGTCCAGAGGCAAAGAGCATGGCCGCATACCATGAATGCCACATCCACCCATGATACGAAACGGGGAGAAGATGTGAGGGCCCGATTGAATGTGCTTTCTGAAATACCCGGTCAATGGCAGCAGCAGGTCACTGCATGGAGCAGGATGAATAAGGATAAAAAGAAACTCATTAATGGAGCAAAGATACTGGATCGGAATGATGAATATTTTATTTATCAGACATTGGTAGGTGCGTATCCTTTTGATGAGAAAGACCATGATTCTTTTACCAAGAGAATGACGGAATACATTATTAAAGCCGTGCGCGAAGCCAAGATCCATACCACCTGGATCAAGCCTGATAATGATTATGAGGAATTATGCATTAATTTTATCCAGGAATTATTAAAGCGTGACGAGAAGAATAAGTTCTTGGGTCCTTTTCTTTCTTTTCAAAAGAAAATTGCGATGGACGGGGTCATTAATTCACTGTCCCAGACAATGCTCAAAATGACATGCCCTGGTATCCCTGATTTTTATCAGGGTACGGAGCTATGGGACCTGACCTTAGTTGACCCGGATAATCGGCAGCCGATCGACTATCAACACAGGATAGGCCTATTGCAGGAGATCAGGAGTAAAGAAGATCCGGATTTCATCAAAGAAATATTATCCAATAAACAGGATGGGAGGGTAAAGTTATTCCTTATTTCTAAGGTTTTGGAAATCCGAAAACAATATGAAGATTTATTTTTGAGGGGCGATTATATCCCTTTGGCGATCGAGGGAGAATTAAATAAATATGTGATCGCTTTTGCAAGGAAATACGGGCAGGCATGGTCCATCACCATTGTGCCAAGGTTCACGCGGAAATTTGTGGAAGAGAAGCATCAATGGAAGGATGTATTCTTAATATTACCGCAGGAAGCGCCGCAGCAATGGAAAAATGCAATGACAGGAGAGGGATTAAATGCTCCAGGAAAGATCGCTATGGAAGGGATATTCAACCGTTTTCCCACCGCTCTTTTAGTAGCCGCTGCCGTTTAATTTCATTTTCATCTTATCTTAATTTATAGCCTAGTAAGATTGCACTGGAGTATAGGCCAACGTATTTCACAAAGGAGAGTGTCATGTCAAAACATCAGAGAACCAAGCCTCAGCCCAATAGCCGCGCCAATACTTCCATGGTGGGGCCGGAGAATTCAACTGAAGGCTTTATCCCTTCTTATGAAGATATACAAAGGCGTGCCTATGAGATCCATGAACAAAAGGGCGGCAGTGATCTGGAAAATTGGCTTGAAGCCGAACAGTCACTGAAAGAAAGAAATGCGTTGCGTTAATGATGGTTTCATCTTCTTTTCATTTTACTTTTGTTAACATGAAAGCAGATTAAGAAGGATATAAACGCAGGATCAGACGAGAAATCAATGGAGGTAGTGCCATGTTGATAAGATTAAAGAATACATTACAGATTTTAGCAGGTGCCGTTTTAGCTGCCCAATTAACAGGTTGTATTTTTGTAGATCATGACCATGATCATTATTATCATCATCCGCATCCGGTTTATTACGCTCATCCTGATGTTGTTGATGTGCGTGTCCATGATTAGATATTGAAAGGCTTCTAGTGCTGCAGTTCTCTTCTGCCGTATAATCTGCAATACTTCTACCGTCTAAAGCCATGATTATCGCTCGGATAGTCCTGGCTTTTATCTTTTGATGGATTTTAATCCTTTCTTCATCCATTCTTTATGTTCATTGCGGTAAATTGTACTTGTATTGAGGCTCAAGTTAATCAATGGCAACGGAATGTTACTAAAAGGAGTTGAATATGATCGAAAAAGTGATGAAGGTAAAAGGCCTGAACGTTCTTTTGATAGGGGCCCTTGTTATCCAATTAACAGGCTGTGGAACGTTGTTCTATCCTGAACGTAAAGGGCAGAGAGACGGCCGTATTGATATCGGTGTTGCTCTTCTGGACGGTATCGGATTATTGTTCTTTATTATTCCTGGCGTCATTGCTTTTGCTGTTGATTTTAATAACGGGACTATTTATTTGCCAGGGACAGCCAGGGTAATGGTGGATCCTTCACAGCTTCAACAATTAAAATTCGATCCTCATCATACTAGTTTAGCCGCCCTTGAGAAGATGATCAAAGATAAGACCGGCTATGCGGTTTGTTTGACCCAATCTAATATCAAGGTGGCCAAATTAGGATCAACGAAGGAAATGATGGTACGATTTGCGCAGGTAGTGCCTGCTCACTCCAATGAGCGCGTGGCATTCCTTTATTAATGAATATCCATAGCTGGCTTAATTTTGTCTTCATGCTGGCTTCATTTGTATTTTGTTAGATTGGAAATAGTGGATCAATAAAAACATACAACCATTATTTAGGAGGTGGGTATGAACAAGATCAGATCTTTGGACGAATTGTTCCTGGAGGAATTAAAGGACCTTTACAGCGCAGAAAACCAATTGATCAAGGCTTTGCCTAAAATAGCCAAGGCAACTAATTCCAATGAACTAAAGTCAGCTATTGAGAATCACCTGGAAGAAACCAAGAACCATGCCAGCCGTCTGGAAGAAGCCTTTAAAGAATTGGGGCACAGGCCGGTCCAGGTGACGTGCAAGGCCATGAAAGGCCTTATTGAAGAAGGTGAAGAAGTCGTCCACAAAGCTGATAAATGTGCTGCCCGTGATGCCGGCATTATTGGAGCTGCCCAGCGGGTGGAACATTACGAGATCGCGGCGTATGGGACTGCCCATAGCCATGCTTCTTTGCTCGGCTATAACCGTGTAGAAGAATTATTGCAAGAAACGCTGGATGAAGAGAAAAAAGCTAATCAGAAACTTAATGATATTGCTGAAGATTCAGTTAATGAGGAAGCAAATCAAAAGGTCTAATTTAGGAAGGGCGTTGGCCCGACCTAATCAATGAAAATACTCTTGGAATTGTAAGGAAGGAGTTCACTATGTTAAAGTGGGCCGCTACATTCTTTGTGATTTCGATCATCGCTGCCATGCTGGGATTTACCAATATCGCAGGTTCAGCCCTGGATATTGCTAAACTCCTGTTTGGGATATTCCTGTTTATTGCCATTGTGCTGTTTGTCTGTGGTTTGTTCTTGTTTGGGTCAAAAGCATAAAAAAGGCAAGAGCTCCGAGAGCTCTTAAAGAAAGGAAGATATATGGGTATCAAGCATTATGCATACGCATTGTTAACCGTGGGAGGCCTTTTGCTCACAGGGCCGTCGGTATGGGCCTATGAGAGCGACCCGGCTATCGAATCAGCCATCAATAATTCGTATGTTTTTACCACTTATCTTAAAGATGACAATGTGACGGTGCATTCTAATGGTGGAATGGTCACATTGACCGGTACCGTGGCTAATGAGAATCAAAAATTCTTAGCCCAAAATACAGCAGAAAATATGCCGGATGTCAAAAGTGTCAATAATCAATTACAGGTCAAAGAATCATTACCTGCACAGTATTCAGACGCCTGGATAGGTGTGGAGATCAAGGCTGTTCTTTTATTCCATCGTAATGTCAGCGCTACCCGTACGCACGTAGATGTCAAAGACGGTGTAGTTACATTAAGCGGCGATGCTGATAGTCAGGCCCAGAAAGAGCTCACTACTGAATACGCTAAGGATATTGATGGGGTAAAGACGGTCAATAATAATATGGACATCAAGCCCATGGAACAAGGTTCAAATCAATCCATAAGTACGACGATCGATGATGCTTCCATTACAGCTCAAGTCAAAATGACGCTTCTGGTGCATCAATCGACCAGTGCGATAAGTACCCATGTTAAGACAGAGAATGGGGTTGTTACATTGACGGGCCATGCCAAGAATGATGCGGAGAAGTCATTGGTCAGCAAACTTGTCAGTGATATCAATGGTGTTAAGGATGTAGTCAATAATATGGACGTTCAGCCTTAACGGAGCATTTAATCTTAATTCAAAATAAGGAGATCATATGAATAAAATTTTAGTTGGAGCGTTCACGGCTATTCTATTTTCTTTATCTGCTCATGGGTGGGCAGCTAATTATAGCGATCCGATCGATGGTACTTTCAAGGGAATCTATGGTGATACTATTTCTATTGAAGTGCCTTCACAGGTCAGCAAATCTCCTGTAGACAGGGCCTATCAGAATGGGGACCTTTCATTCCAATTCAATGCCAGCACTGCTTACAAGAATTTCAGCCAGTTAACAGACCTTAAGCCTGGTGATGCTGTAAAAGTGGAGTATACTGAAGGCACCACTGACAAAACTAAGGACCTGGTCATGTTAGCGACCACCATTACAAAGATCGAGCCTCCGCTCGAGCCTGCTTCAGTGAACACTGTTACTACTGATTCAGATTCTGTTCCTGCGGTGACTCAAACGGTTGTAACAACAACGACGACGCAGGCTGCTTCTCAATGAAGGATTTGAATGACTCCATTAGTTGAAACGGTAAGGCCCTACATTAATCACTATGGGTATTGGGCTATATTCTTTGGGGTCTTTTTAGAAAGCCTGGGGCTGCCGCTTCCAGGAGAAACATTGATCATCGTCGCAGGCTTAGTTGCAGCTAAGGGCGTCTTAAATCTTCCTGGTGTCATTATAGTTGCTATTATGGCCACCTTTATAGCCAATGATATCAGTTATTTCATTGGCTATAAAGCAGGGCGCAATTTTGTGGTCAAGCATGGTAAGTATGTCTTTATCAATGAAAGCAGGCTTGAATCCCTGGAGAGTTTTGTTAAGCGTCATGGGACCAAGGGGGTCATTGCCGCAAGGTTTATCATAGGCCTAAGGCAGCTTAACGGATTTATAGCAGGGACAGCGAAGATGCCCTGGCTGCAATTTGTCATATGCAACATGATAGGAGCGATCTTATGGGTAGGATGGTGGACAGGCCTATCCTACTATTTTGGGAAAAAATTTGACAGCATTTTTGTGAAATACTATTTTTTGTTTGGTATTATTTGCCTCATTATGATCATCATCATGGCTTTGCGTTTTTCAAAGAATGCGGACCAAGACCCCTCCGCCAAGGGCCCTGCCCTCTGATCCAACGTTCACCTTCCTTTAACTAACCCCTTAAATGTTACTTTGATGACAGGCTTACAGAAAGCTTAATGCTGTTTTAACCTTGTCTTCATGTAGGGATTGTTAGTATGTAGGTAGATCTTCAACATAGGAGGTGGGAGATGGGAAATAATTATTCTAAGAACAGGACTGAAAGCATTTATTCATCGGATGAAAAAAAAGGCAAGAAGAAAGCCAAGGAAGCTCAAGTGTCCCGTTTTATCAGTGAAGGCAATCCGAATATCCAGGGTACGACGGGTAAAGAAGCAGATGAGCAAGGTTCACAAAATATAGAAGAACAAGAGGGGCTTTCATAATCATCAGGCCAGGGGGTCTGTTAAAAATAAAGGAGAAACGTCATGTTAAATTGGTCAGTAACTTTTTTTATCATTGCTATCATCGCAGCATTTCTTGGATTTGGCGGCATCGCAGGGACTGCAACTGAGATCGCTAAGGTCTTATTCGTCGTATTTTTGATCCTTTTTGGGGTTTCTTTGCTCCTGGGGCGTCGTGTACCACCTGCCGTTTAATGGTAGCCAAGATCATGGCGGCAGGAAAAGGAATGGAGGCCGCTTCTCTTTTGGGGAAGGCCCCATTCCTCTAAAAATAATGCTCCTATCGAAGAAAGGGAGCTTTACATAGGTTAAGTTTAAAAAGGCCGCAGGCCATATCAACGAGGGAGGGTAAGATCATGCAAGATGTTTATACGAAAGAAAGTGATTTTTCAAAAACAATGGATCAGGGTGAAGAAAAATTGAAGCACGCCGCTTGTGATGTCCAAAAGAAATTGAAACAAGGGCAGGAACAGGTGCAGCAGTTTATCAGCCAGGCAGATAAACAGCTTCATGAGAATCCGTGGCCGATCGTTGCTGGTGTAGCAGTGGGTTGTTTATTCCTTGGCTTCTTTGCAGGTAATGTACGTTCCAACAAAAATTAAACTTTTATTCCCTAAGGCCCTGTAGGGCCTTAGGGAAGAGTTTAAGGTTTAGGAAAGAGGGCAAGATGAGAAATCAAGAAAGTTCTGCCATCGACAGTACGATGAATGCTTTAGAAGAAGCTATTGAAAATAAGAAGGCACAAATGGAGCACGCCAAGGCCCAATCAAGTGCTCCTGTTGCATCCCATTTATTCTCAGAAATACTAAATACAGCAGGAGGATCGTCCGGGTATATAAGCACTGCATTGGAGCATGGCGGGGAATTTGTTCAAGGCTTTATGAAAAAAGCCCAGCAGCATGTACAGGAAAATCCCTGGGAAGCTTTACGAAAGGTGGCAGTCTATAGCTTTGGAATAGGTATGTTTTTAAGCATGCGTCATAAAAGGCCGCCAACGGGAGAAAAAGAATGAAAAAAACTTTATGGGCGTTTTTATTGCTTTGGATCTCTTCTGCCGTTAAAGGATTGCAGGCTAATCAAGGGGGGCATGTGGAATTGACCCGCCTTAAAATGTCGTTGATGTATGTACGGGCCATTAAAACTTTCCGTCTGCTCTTTATGAGCCTTCTTGGTGTGGGCATATGCATGGTTCTTTTGTTCACGGGGCTTATTCTTTTTCATGTGTCATTGTTTTTATACACCACATGGAGTATGGAAACAAAATTGCTGGTTGGATTCTTAAGTTCAGCCGTTTATTTGCTTGCAACGTTGATCATTTTTTCTCAAGTCTTTGCGCCGGAAAAGTGGCTGGAGATCTTTCATGCCCATGGGCTTATTGAACACCTCAAAGAAGAGGCTGTTGCCCGGCAAGGCAAGAGTGAGAGCACCAATCATTAGAGACAACTATGCTCAGTCGTATAGAAGTTTTTTTTAGGAAGTTTAAGCGTCTTTTGAGCCGTAGTGAATGGACGATCCATTTGCTGCGGCTGTCTAAATTAAATCAGCCTACGTCCGAACCTGGGTTGGTGATGGTCCAGATCGATGGATTGTCCATGACCCAGTTTAATCGGGGTTTGAAAAAAAGAAATCTGCCTTTTCTGCAAAGTTTATTATCTAAAGAACATTATACCCTGCATTCTTTTTATTCCGGCCTTCCGTCCAACACACCTGCTGTACAGGCTGAATTATTTTATGGCATCAAGGGTTGTGTTCCATCTTTTAGTTTTGTGGACCGTAAGACAGGCCGCAAAGTCAAAATGATGGATACGGGATTTGTCGAGGAATTTGAAAATCGTTTAAAAGCAAAAGGGCCTGGTTTGCTGGCGGGCGGAAGCTCCTATTCCAATATTTATACCGGATCGGCCAAGGAATCGCATTGCTGTTGGTCGCGTATGGGGTGGGACGGAGTTTTATGGGCGGTTAATCCTTTTGTTTTTCCTTTTCTGGTCATTTTATATGCAGATATTTTTATCCGTACGATCATCCTGGTGGTCATAGAATTCTTTCTGGCTCTGTTTGAATGCATGCGCGGCACACTTAAGGGCAAATTATTCTTTAGAGAACTGGAATTGGTATGGTTGCGTTCCCTCGTTTGTGTCGTATTGCGTGAATTTATTACCGCAGGTGTCTGTATGGATATTATGAGGGGAGTGCCTGTCATTCATTTGAATTTTTTAGGCTATGATGAACAGGCCCATGGGCGGGGGCCTTCGTCGGCATTCGCCCACTGGTCTTTACGCGGCATTGATGATGCGATCAAGCGTATTTACAATGTCATCAAACAGTCTCCCCATCGTCATTATGACTTATGGGTCTATTCTGATCACGGCCAGGCTAAAACGACCCCTTATTTTGTAAAGTATGGCCGTACCGTTGAAGAGGCTATCCAGGAACTATTTGGTAATGCTATCGCAGAAGATGAAAATGATTACTTGCAAGGCCAGCGCCAATTTATCAAAGGAAGGGCTTCTCTTTTATATCAGCGAAAGAACAGGCCATCGGCCACGGATACAAATACTCCGTCGGATAATTCGATCCAAGAGCAGGTGATAGTGATGGCCATGGGGCCTTTGGGGCAAATTTATGTAAAGAAGCCATTAAGTGTTGAGAAGATCGATTTTTATGCCAATAAATTGGTTTCACAAATTAAGATCCCGCTCGTATTGGCTAAAGAGGCAGGTAAGGTCATTGCGTGGACGCCTCGCGGACGTTTTGTTTTTCCTGATGAAGCAGCAAAAATATTTGGTGCTGAGCATCCATTCCTGGAAGAAATTAAAGAAGATCTCTTGCGCGTATGTGATCATCCTGATGCCGGAGAGTTTATCATCGCTGGATGGAGCGATGGGCAGGAGGCGATCAGTTTTCCGTTGGAATATGGCGCTCATGCGTCCATGGGGCCTGAAGAAACACATGCCTTTGCCCTTCTTCCGATAGATGCGCCCATCAAAATCCAGGGTAAGACTTATTTACGTCCCATTGATCTTCGTCAAACCGCCCAGCATTTCTTAAATAAAGAAACGATGGGTAGATTATTCATCCATGACCATGATCTATCTTCAAAACCTTTACGATTGATGAGCTATAACATCCATGGATGTGTGGGCATGGATGGGCATATTTCAACGGAGCGGATCGCCCGTGTGATCGCTCGGTATAATCCTGATATCATTGCCTTGCAGGAATTGGATGTTGGACGCCTGCGTTCAGGGAGAATGGACCAGACGGACCTGATAGCCAGGAAATTAGAGATGAAGTATCATTTTAATCCGGCTTTTCGCTGGAAGGATGAGCAGTATGGAAATGCTATTTTAAGCCGTTATCCCATGGCCCTTATTAAATCAGGCTCTTTGCCTAAAGTGGCAGGGAATGGTAAATCTGAAGACAGAGGCGCTTTATGGGTTTCCATCGAATTTGAAGGAAAAAAGATCCATGTTTTTAATACGCATTTAAGTTTGTGGCCTAAGGAGCGTGTCCTTCAGGCGGAAGCATTATTAAGTGAAGAGTGGCTGCAGCATCCCGATTGTCAGGGGCCGGTTATTTTGTGCGGCGATTTTAACGCCCTTCCAAGGTCAGCGGTATACCGCAGGATCTCCAAAAGGCTTCATGACAGCCAGACAGCATTGGCAGGGCATCGTCCCCGCAGCACCTGGTTTGGGCATTATCCCATCAGCCGTATCGATTATGTTTTTATTGACGATAGTTTTCATGTTCATTCCATTCTTGTTCCCAGGACAGATCTGGATAAGATCGCTTCAGATCATTTGCCGCTTATTACAGAACTTGATTTTGTTAATTCTTAAGACTCCTTGTTTTGTTTTTATAAAAATCAGATAATTATACGTATGGCCCTTAGAATTATATTTTTGGCTGCATTCGTCATTGTTATATCATCCACTGCCTTCGTTGGCGATGTGTTGGCGACGGCCTATTATTTAAGTGCTAATGGGAGTGATAGTAACATGGGTACGAGCCCCTCTTTGCCATGGAAAACGATCAATAAGCTAAATTTATCGGCTCATCTTCTTAGAGCGGGAGATTCTGTTCTTTTTAACAGGGGAGATAGTTTTTACGGCCAGATCATTCCTAAAGTACCGGGGGCAGAAGGGGCGCCAATCACCTACGGGGTATATGGAACCGGCCCAAAGCCGGTTATTAGTGGTTTTAGTACGATTTCTTCTTGGAAATCAATTGGGCGAAACATTTGGGAAGCTGATCTTCCCAAGAGGATCATGACAGTTAATGAAGTGGTGATCAATGATGCATTGCAGCCAATTGGAAGATACCCAAAAGCAACAGCTCTTAATAATGGGTATCTAGCCATCCAATCCCACACAGATTTCTCTTCAATCATTGATCCCTCTCTGACAGGAAGCCCTGATTTTACAGGAGGCGAAATAGTTATTAGAATGAACCACTGGATCCTTAATAAGCAAAAGATCACATCTCAAATGGATGGGACGCTTACATTTTCATTATTTACAAAAAAGACCTACCCTTTGGTAGATGGTTCAGGATATTTCATTCAGAATCACCCTGCCGCATTATCTCAAAATGGTGATTGGTATTATGATCCATCGACTAATAAAATAGGGATTTATGAAGATAGCAGGCCTTCTGGTATTAAAGTCCCTGCCATTGATCAGCTCGTCACCATTGATCATAAAGATTATCTGACGTTTCGCGGCCTCTCATTCAAGGGGGCCAACACAAAAGCCATTGATAACAGGGGATCTTCCCATTTTACGGTAGATCATTGTGATTTTAATTTTTCAGGTACCTATGCCATGCATATTTCAGGTGCATCGGATATTGTGTTAAGCAACAACACGGTCTCCAATAGCCTTAATGATGGTATTCTTGTTGCCGGCAATAAATCCGAGAATGTAATGGTAAAGAATAATACGATCACAAATACGGGGACGATCGCCGGTATGGGGGTAAGTGGGGACCAGCAGTATATGGCCATGATCATCAGGGTGAATAAGAATGCGGTCATTGAACACAATACCATCACCAATACCGGTTATATACCTTTGAATTTTTATGGCAATGATATTCTTATTAAGAATAACGTGATCGATCATTATTCTTATGTAAAAGATGATGGAGGTGGTATCTATATCTATAACGGCCATGCATCTTCTCTGGGAGGTGAGCCGCCTCAACTTTCAAACATCAATATTCAGGACAATATTGTAT
>Ga0206909_1101_pt1 | contig 17675 bp, 17 predicted proteins | sample Alteio_BWOrgHeat_76_FD_152943 | JGI IMG/M metagenome (GOLD analysis project Ga0206909, IMG submission 152943) | Enriched cells from forest soil in Barre Woods Harvard Forest LTER site, Petersham, Massachusetts, United States -... | ecosystem: Environmental > Terrestrial > Soil > Temperate forest >...
GCAGGCAGGCATACCCGATGCGCAAAAAATATCTGTTTCTCTTGATTCAGCGCATGAAAGCCTGTTATCCAACTGGTTCGTACAATGTATCATCATGGCAGTATTGCTGGTAGCAGTATGGCTGTTCATTATGCGCCGCATGTCTGGCGGTGCCGGCGGCGGTCCTGGAGGCCAGATCTTCAATATTGGTAAATCAAAAGCTACCTTGTTTGATAAAGAGGCGCAGGTATCGGTAACATTTAATGATGTGGCCGGGCTTGAGGAAGCCAAACAGGAAGTAATGGAAATTGTTGATTTCCTTAAAAACCCCAAAAAGTACACTAACCTGGGTGGTAAAATACCTAAAGGGGCACTGCTGATCGGTGCACCGGGAACAGGTAAAACGTTGCTGGCGAAAGCTGTTGCCGGCGAGGCGCATGTGCCTTTCTTTTCGCTATCAGGATCAGACTTTGTGGAAATGTTTGTAGGTGTGGGTGCATCGCGTGTGCGCGATTTGTTCCGCCAGGCTAAAGACAAAGCGCCGTGTATTATATTTATTGATGAAATTGACGCCATAGGCCGTGCCCGTGGCAAAAACAATATAGTAGGTGGTAATGACGAACGCGAAAACACGCTAAACCAGTTGCTGGTTGAAATGGATGGTTTTGGTACCGATTCGGGCATCATTATCCTGGCTGCCACTAACCGTCCGGACGTGCTGGATACCGCATTATTGCGCCCGGGTCGTTTTGACAGGCAGGTATCAATTGATAAACCCGACCTGATAGGTCGCGAGCAGATCTTTAAGGTACACTTAAAACCGATTAAACTGGCTGAAGGTGTTGACCCTAAAAAATTATCGGCACAAACCCCAGGCTTTGCCGGCGCCGAAATTGCCAATGTTTGTAACGAAGCCGCTTTGATTGCCGCCCGTAAAAACAAGGAAGATTTCCAGGATGCGATCGATCGTGTGATCGGTGGCCTGGAGAAAAAGAATACACTGATCTCGCCCGAAGAAAAGCGCATTGTTGCATATCATGAAGCAGGCCATGCCATTGCAGGCTGGTTTTTAGAACATACTGATCCGCTGGTTAAGGTATCCATTGTACCGCGTGGCGTTGCTGCTTTAGGGTACGCCCAATATTTGCCAAACGAAAGATTTTTAGTGGCTAAAGACGAATTGATCGATGATATGACCCTGTCAATGGGTGGTCGCGTTGCAGAAGATATCATATTCGGCAAAATAACAACCGGTGCGCTGAGCGACCTGGAACGCATAACCCGCCTGGCCTATGGCATGGTGAAGATATATGGCATGAACGACAAGGTTGGTAATGTATCTTTTTATGATCCGCAGGGCGAACACCAGTTTAACAAGCCTTACTCGGATACCACTGCCGAATTGATTGACAACGAGGTGCGCAACCTGGTGGATTTTGTTTATCAGAAAACAAAAGACCTTTTAAATGCGCACCTGGACGGACTTGAAGCAGTAGCCTTAAAGTTATTGGAGAAGGAAGTATTGTTTCAATCGGACCTCGAAGAGATATTAGGCAAGCGCCCATTTGAGCACCGTACCGCTTACGATAAGTTTGTGAACGGACCGGATTCAGTTGCAGAGCCAATACCAGGCCTGGTACCCGAAGCGATCGGCGAAAACACAGGCACTTTAGAAACCACCCCTGCTGAAAAGGGCACGGATAAAGAGTAAGTTTTAAGTCTATAGTCCTAAGTCTGAAGTCAGGAGTGAAAAAAGTTTACTTTTGATTTTAGACTTAGGATTTTTAATACGCTCAGATCGTATGTTTTTAAAGTGGCGTTAGACTAAAGACTTCAGACTTAGGACTTAAAATGAGGGATATCACTACATCAAAAGAAAAGCTTTTGAAGAAGATCCGAAAGGCGCTTCTTGAAAAAAGGGAAAACCCATACCCTAACCTGGAAGACCTTCCTCATTACCCTCAGAATGAAGAGCTTTTGGAAGTAGTTTTTGCCGAACAGTTTACAGCAGTTTCGGGTCAGTTTGTTTTTTGTGAGGACGAGGTTCAATTTATTGAAAACTTACTTGAGCTTGCTGAGGACCGTAAATGGCGTAAAATATATTGCTGGGAGCCCGCCCTGCAAGAAATCTTAACCCGCTTTGATTACCCCTTTTTTGAAACCGATAGGGATTTTGAGCAGGCAGAGGTAGGTTTTACCCTTTGCGAATGCCTGATAGCCCGTAATGGCAGCATTCTACTTTCCAATTCGGGTGTGGCAGGCCGACGGTTAAGCATTTATCCGCCGGTACACATTGTACTGGCCTACACTTCGCAATTGGTGCTTGACCTGAAAGATGGTTTCAAACTCATCAAAAATAAGTACGGCAATAATTTGCCGTCAATGATCACCAATGTTACCGGCCCCAGCCGCACAGCTGATATTGAGAAAACCCTTGTTTTGGGCGCCCATGGCCCCAGGGAGTTATTTGTGTTTCTTTTGGACGGATAGTTTCTCGGTCTATAGTCGTGAGCCAAAAGTTTTAAGTTGAAATTCGCTCGTTATTCTTATTGTTGCTCAATTGTAGTGTTTAATACTTCCGGCTCGGAATTTCCACAGTCAATAACTCTTCCAACTCATCCCGCCTATTGGCAATACCGTGTTTTCACTATATAAAATACCGTTAAAACACGGTGGTAAATTCCCCTGCCAATATTGTATTATTGATTAATTTATAACTAATCCCTAATCAAATTAACTATGGCTACAATCATTGATCCCGAATCAGCTAAGAGCCTGATAAAGGAGTACCAGCAACAAAATTCAGCATCCGGAGGACCCGCGATTAAAACGCCGGAGGGCCATTTTCTTAACGGGTATTTTCTCGACCGCGAGAGTTTGGAAAAGATCTTAAGTAATCCAAAAGCCGAAGGCATAAGTTTACATTTGGCGAAGCACCCAGACTTTAAAGGGGCGGATTCACACCACTTTACTGTGCTTTACGCTGGCGCGGAGCCTAATACTGCCCCCGACGCGAAAACGCAGTACGTAAATACCGGTGCCGTGTATGGCGGACCGCCTCCCTGCCCGCCGATGTGCAGTAGTTTGCCACCACAATAATAGATTGACAGGCTGATTTTATTTAGAAAGCTGCGGTTATAATCATGAATAAAATATATCCTTTACTATTCAAAGGGTATATTTTATTCATTTGTTTTTTGTAAACGACGTTGATGATTATCTTTAGACGAAATTAACCTTTATCTTACATATTAAATATCCATTATGGCTAATTCTTATTGCCTGCTGCTGCTGATCGTTTCGGGCATCGGTATCTTTCGTTATAAATTGTTAACTACGCCGTTTAAGGTATTAGCATGGTCTGTAATTGCTATTTGTTTACTGGCGTTTTTGTCAAGATTTTTCTCTGTTATGTATCACAACAATGCGCCTATTCTTCAAATTCAGGTTATTACCGAGTATGTATTTTATTCCATTACCTATTATTACCTCTTTAAAAACAAAATCATAAAAAAAGCAGTCATAGCTTCAATAATTTTAGTTTCGGTTTTCTTCCTTATAAATACTTTGTTTTTTCAACCATTTGCGCACAAGTTCCCTACAAATGTGTATTTTCTCACCCAGGCCTTGTATGCTATATTGTCGTTATTGCTGTTTAAAGAAATGCTGATGTATCCCCTAAAAGTCAACATCATTAAGCAGAGTGTTTTTTGGTTTAATACTGCCATTTTGTTTTATGCAACAACAATGTTTTTTAATTTAGGGCTTTCAAACTATTTGGCCGAACATACCCATTACGATGTTATCATCACATTTTTTTGGTATCTGATCATTTATTTATTTCATATACTGATCAGCATTGCACTATTAACTGATAATAAAAAATTTACAAGCCCATATGCCTGATGACAATCTGCGATTTTTAATTTTATCAACGGCGATGTTTTTTGCCGTTATCGCCGGGTTTATCATTTATTTTGTTGTTTTATACCGGAACAGACAATTAAAGAACAGGCAGGAGCAGGAACAGCTTCAATCCAATTTCAAACAGGAGGTCCTTAAAGCACAGATTGAGATGCAGGAGCAAACACTTAACCACGTTAGCCGCGAAATACACGATAATATAACGCAAGTGCTTTCATTCGTGAAGCTGAACCTGGCCATGATGGCAAAAACGGAAGAACCCGAAAAAAAAACCGGTATTGATGAAACACGCGAACTGGTTGCCCAGGCCATTACTGATCTTCGCGACCTTTCAAAAAGCCTGAGTTTTGAACAAATCAAACAGATCGGCTTGTTAAAAACTATTGAAATTGAAACCAAACGGATCAACAAAACCGCGGTAATAAAAACTATTCTCAACACCGATGGTGATATTTATCCGTTGGGACATCAGCGCGAACTCGTCTTGTTCCGTATCTTCCAGGAGGCCCTTAACAATTCTTTAAAGCATTCAGGCGCCAAACATTTTAAAATCAGCTTGCAATATTACCGCGAATTGTTTAATTTGACCCTCGAAGATGACGGGGTTGGTTTTTCAAAGGAATTATTTGGAAAAGGTGATGGATCTGGCTTGAGAAATATTGAAAACAGGGCGGCACTTATTGGCGCAATTGCAACTATTGACAGCGCGCCCGACAAAGGGTGTATTATTAATATTAGCCTAAACCCTTTAGAACAACAATTATACATTGATGAAGACCATTCAAATCGCATTGGTTGACGACCACCGGCTTTTTAGGAGCGGCATAGCATCATTAATAAACAATTTTGCTGGTTACGCCACCATCTTTGAAGCCGCCAACGGCGATGAAATGATCAGCAAAATAAAGGCAGGGTTTAAACCGGACATTATTTTGCTGGATATAAACATGCCCGGCATGGATGGTATCCACACAGCCGACTGGCTCCGCAACAATTACCGCGAAATTCAGATCATCGTGCTATCCATGTTTGACGATGCCGAAAAAGTGTTGGCTATGCTTAAACTGGGTGTAAGGGGCTACTTGCTTAAAGACTCCGAGCCGATTGAATTTGAACAGGCTCTGCTGAAAGTTTCACAGGGTGAAGTTTATTACCCCGAGTTTGTGACGAAGTTGCTGGTGGATTCGATAAACAATCCCATTGATTTTGATAAGCTAAATGTGCGCGAAATTGAATTTTTAAAATACGTAGCTACCGAACTTACCTATAAAGAAATAGCCGACCAGATGCGCATAAGCGTGAGGACCGTTGACGGCTACCGCGACCAACTATTTGAAAAACTACACGTGCGCAGCCGGGTAGGGCTGGTTTTGTACGCCATAAAAAACAAGTTGATAGACTTGTAATTTGCTAAAATATTTAGCAAATTTGCTTTATGGGACATGAGGAGAATGCTGACTTTTTTAAAGGACGCGGCGCGCAGGTAAACACACATAACAAGTTTTTAAAAAGCAAATATGTTTTAGAACATATTGAGGGTCTTGACGAACCATTGCTGGAAAATACGGCTACGCAATTGTTTGTGGAGACGCCGAAAAAGATAGTGAGCGAATCAAACAGTCCCGACCTGAGCCATATGTATTCTATAAACCCTTACCAGGGCTGCGAACATGGCTGTATTTATTGCTACGCCCGTAACACCCACGAATATTACGGCTTTAGCGCCGGGCTTGATTTTGAGCGTAAGATCATCACCAAACCGAATGCCCCGATTTTACTGGAAGAATATTTTAATAAAAAGAATTATAAGCCGGTGTGCATCCTGCTGTCTGGCAATACAGATTGTTACCAGCCGGTTGAGCGCAAGCTGAAAATTACCCGCTCGTTGCTGGAGATTTTTTTGAAATATCGCAACCCGGTAAGTATTATCACCAAAAACAATGTGATACTGCGCGACCTGGATATTATTACCGAACTGGCGGCAATGGGCCTGGTGCATGTAAACGTATCCCTAACCTCGCTTAATGAGCAGCTACGGCAGAAATTGGAACCACGTACGGTAACGGCCACAGGCAGACTGGCTGTCATCGAAAAGCTCTCCAAAAGCGGCGTGCCGGTTAGAGTAATGGCTGCGCCGATCATCCCCGGGTTAAATAGTAACGAAATATCCAACATTATAAAGGCAGCCGCCGACCGCGGCGCCTTAGCCGCCGGCTTTACCATTGTAAGGCTTAATGGAAGCATCGCCGAGATATTTTCCGACTGGATACACAAAGCTTTCCCCGACAGGGCCGAAAAGGTATTGAATATGATCAAAGCCTGCCATGACGGTAAATTAAACGACAGTGATTTTGGCCGGCGAATGAGTGGCGAGGGGCATGTGGCGGAATCTATCCATCAACTATTTAAAATGGCCTGCAACCGCTTTTTAGCCGACAGGGACATGCCGCCGTTTAATTATGACCTTTTTGTGCCGAGGAATGGCAGGCAGGTGAATATGTTTGGTGAGTAGCTTAGGTTGATTTAGACTTACGAAGTTTTTAAAACTTCGTAAGTCCGTCCGGAATTATACATGTCGACTAAATAATAACCTATCTACCAACACCCCAATGCCCACTCCAACGGTATAACTCAGCATATCGCCCCACAAAAACACCTCGCCTAAAATTAGGCCGCCGATAACTGTATGCCTGATGCTATTGATCCATGGCGCCTGGTACAGTTGGCTGAATTCGATCGCATAACAAAACAACAGGCTGGCAATAATGCTGAATTTGATTGATCTCGTAATAAACAGAAACCTGAAGCCGAAATAGATCATCGTGGCCCATAGTACATCGCCGATAAATAAGGGTATGCCAGCGATGTGGCGGGATAGGAGGCCCAGGATGATGGTGATGACGATTAAACTTAGGTAGGTGAGGCGTGAATTTCTCATCAGGCAGCGGCAAAATTATCTATTGAGCAAGATAAAATTATTATTAATTTATTTATGCTTAACTTCAATAAAACTTAAGTTATCAAAAAATATTAAGCCACGGTATTTTAAATGCAAACGTTAAACAATCTCCACAAAAAAACGGCAGCGGTTGCCGCCGGCCTATTGGTCTGCTTCTTTTTATCCGGTTGCCAGTTGTTTGCAATCGGCGGTCAAAAATTAAGTAAATATTGTCCCGGACTGAATGTTAAGATAGATGGCATTAATTGGCACGAAACCGGTTCAGTTAGCGTTTTTATTCTGCAGTATGATCATTCCTATCAGCAAAAAGTCGTTAAATACTTTGCCAACCCTGCAAATGGATATACCAAAGAAGTTGGCCGCACTTATTACGACCAAAATATAAAGGAAGGGACGCCTGATGCTGTTGATACAACTACCATTGGCAAAATAATAAACAAAGGCATCGATACCACAGCATCAGTTTACTTCGACGGGACCACTGAACGGATAATTATTATCGAGAAGGTAAACAAGAAAAAAAATTAAAACAAAAAAAGGCACCTGATGGCGCCCTTTATATTTTACTCCCCCTTCAGGGGGGTGGGGGGCTTGACTTAAACTGTTTCAGCTTCCATCGCCATTTGCTCATCGACCAAAATACGGCCGCAGTGTTCACAAACGATGATCTTTTTGCGCTGACGGATATCCGACTGGCGCTGCGGAGGGATCTGGTTAAAGCATCCCGAGCATGAATCGCGCTGGATGGTTACCACTGCCAAACCGTTCTTTGCATTTTTGCGCAACCGGTTATAGGCGATCAATAAACGCTCATCAATGCCTTTAGTTGCTGTTTCGGCAAGGGAAGTCAGTTCGTTTTCTTCCTTCTGGGTTTCAGAAGTGATGGTACCTAATTCTTCTTTTTTGGCGTCAAGGTCGCTTTTGCGTGCTTCCAGGTCGGCCAGGGCTTTTTCATAAACCTGCGTTTTGGTAGCAATTTCGAAACCAAATTCCCTGATCTTTTTCTCGCTCACCTGGATGTCTAATCCCTGGATCTCAATCTCTTTTGATATAGCGTCGTATTCGCGGTTATTTTTAACCTCATTTAGTTGGGTTTCGTATTTTTTGATGTTTGCCTGCGAATCCTTTATCAGGTTTTTGCGGGTTACAATATCATCTTCCAAATCATCCAGCTCGGCTTTAATTTTTTGTATGCGGGTTTCAAGGCCTGCAACATCATCTTCAAGATCCGCAACTTCCATAGGCAATTCACCTCTTACCTGGCGAATTCTGTCGATCTTGGTGTGGATGGTTTGTAGTTCGTATAAAGCTTTCAGCTTTTCTTCTACGGTTTGTTCCATTAAATAAAATATTTGACGGGGTTTGTATTTACTTCTGTTAAACGGACGGCAAAGTTACTAAATTTTTTCTTAATATTCTCATACAATAATTGTTGCGTAAATTGTTCACTTTCAAAGTGCCCGATGTCGGCAATGATGAGCTTTCCCTCGGCATCAAAAAACTCGTGGTACTTGTAATCTGCGGTAATAAATATGTCGGCCCCGGCGCCGATGGCATGCTTTAAAAGGAAGCCTCCGGCCCCGCCGCAAACCGCTACTTTTTTAATGTGCTTGCCGGTAAATGCGGTATGCCGGATAACATGCGCACGCATTTTTTCTTTTATGTGGTATAAAAAAGCTTTCTCTTCCATCGGCAATTCCAGTTCGCCGATCATCCCCGAACCCACCTGCTGGTTTTGATTGGTCATGGCATAAAGGTCATAGGCTACCTCTTCATAGGGGTGAGCCAGTACCAATGCCATCAGTATTTTGCTTTCAGCAATAGCGGGGTAAATCGTTTCTACACGGATCTCTTCTTCCCTGTGGCGTTTTCCCTGTTCGCCAACAAAGGGGTTGGCATTTTCGTTCCCCTTAAATGTTCCTGTGCCGTTGGCATTAAAACTCACTTCGCTGTAGTTGCCGATATTGCCGGCACCGGCTTCAAACAAAGCATCCCGAACGGCGTCTGCATGGCTATGCGGCACATAGGTAACCAGCTTTTTTAATAAATTATGTTTGGGCGAAAGGATGCGGCAGTTTTTCAACCCCAGGGTTTCGCAGATCTTCGCGTTAACGCCGGACAATACATTGTCCAAATTGGTGTGAATGGCATAGAGTGCAATATTGTTCCGGATAGCTTTTTCAACCACTCGCTCTACATAGGTTTTACCGTTAAATTTTTTCAGGCCACGAAAAACAATGGGGTGATGCGAAACGATCACCTGGCAATTGTTGGCGATAGCTTCGTCAACCACAGCCTCGGTACAATCCAATGATACCAGCGCCTGGTAAACTTCCTGGTCGGGATTGCCCACGATGAGGCCGGCGTTATCATAATCTTCCTGGTAAGCCAGCGGGGCAAGACTTTCGAGGTAGGCAGTGAGGATAGATAGTTTCATAGTAAACACGAATTGAATAGACACGAATTTCACGAATGTAGGCGAATTTTCACTAATCTGATTCGATCTGTTTTTTAGCAACATTATGCGCCCTATAATTCGTGTAATTCGGCCTCATTCGTGAACATTAGTGTCAATAATTTATTTTAAACTCCGCCGCATACAACAAACCGCTATTCTTCTGTAACGATTCCGGAATAGTAATGCTGACTGCTCCACCTTCCTGCTTCCATTTAAGCTTTTCATTGACGCCTAACAGCGTGAGTTGTTTTATTTTGGTTGAACTGCCGGTATTGATTGTTAACGCCGATGGTAAAATAACCTCGTTATCCTTCGCCAATAAAAAGGCATATTCTGTTTTGTGATCTGCGGATTGCGTGAAAAATATATCGCCCGAAGAATAAGGCGCAATAGCTTTGGATGAATAAATACCTTCGCCGTTGATCTTGATCCACTTGCCGATATCCGCCAAACGCTTGTAGGCTTCGGGGTCCCAGTCGCCATCGGGGCCCGGGCCGATGTTCATCAGCAGGTTGCCGCCGCGCGATACAATTTTTACCAGTAACTGAACGATCTGCTGCGACGATTTATAATGATCGCCGGGCACATAACTCCAGGAGTTGCCCATCGTCATACAGGTTTCCCAGGGATGGCTTAACGGAGCAGCTGGTACCTCCTGCTCAGGGGTGGTGTAATTTTCGTAAGGGCCGGGCACCGCACGGTCGACCATGATAATGCCCTGCTGCTTAGCCCTGGCCATCTGCGCGATCTTTGGCATATCGATATCCTGGTTGTATTTGCTGCCCATTTCGCGGTATAAAACCGAGTCTGCCGCCCGTTGCGGCCTTACCCAACCGCCGTCCATCCATAAAATATCGATTTTTCCGTAATTGGTCATCAGCTCCTGGATCTGGTTGAAGGTGAAATCTTTAAAGTGCTGCCATCTTTCGGGATATTTGGCCGGGTTGTAGTTAACGTTCCTGTCCTTTGGTGGGAAATAAGGGTTCCAATAATACGGGCTGTGCCAATCGGGTTTGGAAAAGTAGGCGCCGATCATAAAATCCTGTTTCCTGAAAGCCTTGAAGATCTCATCAGCCACATTGCTTTTGGGGTTAGTGGAGAACGCGGTTTTGGGGCTGGTAACCTTATAATCGGTTTCTTTGGTATCAAACATGCAAAAACCATCATGGTGCTTGGTGGTAAAAACAACATATTTCATCCCCGCATCTTTAGCAGCTTTTACCCATTTATCCGGGTCGAAATGAGTAGGATTAAAGGTGGTTTGCAGATTCTCATAGGCTTTTTTGTAAGTATTATAGTCGGCGGCATATGGTCCTTTGCGCTGTGTCCAGCCCTCATCTTCGGGGCAAAGGCTCCAGCTCTCCACTACACCCCATTCGCTGTACGGGCCCCAGTGCATGAACAAGCCAAATTTTAGGTCTTGCCATTGGCTTAGCTTGTGCAGTACGGCCGTATCCGTTGGAGCAACGTAATCGGGCTTTTGCGCGGTGGCGGTGAGGAAAAGGGATAATAAGAGGAAGGAGGTGAGCAGTTTTTTCATGATCGAAATCAAAGGGTTTAACAAGCGTGTTTTAGTTTGACACTAAGCTATTAATATCTTGTATAAATAAAAGAAATTTTAAATCACACAGTTGCGAAAGCTAACTGGATATCATTCTACCACGTAATTTTGCACTAATATAATTTACTGCGCATGGATTTGGAATTAAGTAAACGTGAAAAGAAAATTGCCCGCGAACTGATTGAAAAAGGTTTGCGGGAAGAGTTTAAAAGAGGGATGCAAAGTTTTGATGCGATTTTGCAGGCATGGAAAACGGAGGACGGCGACATTAAAGAACATTACTACAAAATTTTTAGTGCCGTCAAGGATTTTGACAAGCATATTGCCAGGCGGTACGATGGGATGCGTGGCTCGTGGTATGAAATGATAATTACCGCGCAAGTGATTGAAGAATTGTACGATCCATCAGAATTGGACGAGTTTAGGCCCGAAATAAAGCAACGTATTTTAGCTAGCGTTATTAGAAATAAAGAACAACTTTAAACAGACTTCCGAAGTTTTTAAACGGCGAAGCCCTCAACGAGGCCTTAAAGAACAAACAACACCGGGTTAAACTTGGGAAGTCTATTATCTTACAAATCCGTCTTCAACCCATACTTGTCACTCCACTTTTTGTACAGCTGTTTATGCAGGTTATCCAAGTTAATATCCCGCCCTTGTATAAATGCTTTGATCACATCCAGGCTGATCATATCCAGTGCATCGCCGGTGGAGATAAAAAGGTTGGCGTCTTTACCAACTTCCAGTGTACCGGTGGTTTTATCGATGCCTAAAATTTTGGCGTTGTTTTGGGTGATCATACTTAGCGCCTGCTCTTTGGTTAGCCCATAACCTACCGACTGGCCCGCCTCGAACGGCAGGTTGCGCTGGCGCCAGAAACCTATGCCGGTCAATCCGTACAATACGCCGGCATCCTGCAGCATTTTGGGTAGTTTGTAGGGCAGGTAAACGTCGTCTTCCGCTCTGTCGGGTAGTCTTTGAGTTTCCCTTATGATAACGGGCACATTATTGTCTTTCAGTACCTCGGTAACCAGGTAGGATTCGCTGCCGCCGACAATTACGGCTGATAAGCCTAATTTTTTGGCAAAGGCAACCGCCTGTATGATCTCTTTGGCACCGTCGGCATTTACAAACAATTTTTTACTGCCGTTAAACAGGCCCTTCATCGCCTCGAAGCGTACATTGGTAACCTCTGGTTTGGCTATTTCGGCGTATGCCTTTGCTTCTGAAAATAGTTTTTCTATGGCGTCAATAGCCTTTTGCGCCCGTTCGGCAGGCGATTCCTGCGGAACGCCGGGTGTTGGCGCCGCCCTCCGGCGGTTATTAACGATGGCCACCGGCCAGGTTAAATGGATGCCGATATCGGTTTTATAGGCCGCGTCTTCCCAGTTCCAGGCATCCAGCTGTACCACGGATGACTCGCCCGAAATAGTGCCACCTGTCGGTGTTGGCTGTGCCAGCAAAATGCCGTTTGAACGAACGGTCGGGATCACTTTTGAATCGGTATTGTAGGCCACCAGAGAGCGGGCATCCGGGTTAAGTTCGCCGGTTTCGCCATCGTCCACGGTGCCGCGGGCGCCTTCCTCAATTTCCACCAGCCCGAGGGTAGTTATCGGGCAAATAAAGCCGGGGTAAACTTGTTTGCCTGTCGCGTCGATCACGTCAGCGCCGTTTGTGTTTGGCGCCGTGCCTTCGCCAATGGCGGTGATTTTCCCTTTATCAAAAGCGATATACCCATTATTGATCACCTGGCCATTGCCTACGTGGATCATAGCCCCGCTAATGATAACCGGCTTGGTTTGTGGCTTGGCCGGTGATATACTGGTTTGCGCGAAAGCGAGGGAAACGCTCAGCAATAATCCCCCGAAAAATATAAATAGTTTCATAAGCCCCTTGCCCCCTAAAGGGGGAATTTAATATTTTGTTTATGAATTCTGTTTGTTTGACATCTTACATTTTCATTTAACCCTTCCTGCTCCCCCTTTAGGGGGTCGGGGGGCTAATCATCATCCTCATCTTCTTCCTCACTCCTTGGCCTGCGGCCAGGGGCGCGTTGTGTTGCCGCACCTTTGTTTTTTGCGGCGATCATTTTTTGGATGATGCGCGTTTCATCGGCTTTCATCGTTTTTTGGTTTGCGGCATCCTGGTCCAGGTCCCAATAAGGGATGCCATCCACATAAGTTTTTTGTACCACCGCGTAAATAGACAGCGGATCGGCCGACCATAACACTAAATCGGCATCCTTGCCCGGTTTTATACTGCCCACCCATTTGTCAATGTGCAGCATCTTTGCCGGGTTAAGGGTGACAAATTTCAGCGCTTCTTCCTCGCTAACTTTCCCATAGGTTACCGCTTTGCCGGCTTCCTGGTTAAGGCGGCGGCCCATCTCGTCATCGTCGGAGTTAAAGGCCACGTTTACGCCCTCGTTATGCATAATAGCGCCGTTGTAAGGGATCGCCTCGCCAACTTCCATTTTGTAGGCCCACCAGTCCGAAAAGGTGGAGCCATTGATACCCCGGGCCTTCATTTTGTCGGCTACTTTATATCCTTCCAGTATGTGGGTAAATGTATTCACCCTAAAGCCCATGGAATCGGCCACATGCATCAGCATGTTAATTTCTGATTGTACATACGAGTGGCAGGTGATGTAACGCTTGCCATCCAGGATCTCAACAATGGCGTCCAGCTCCAGGTCGCGGCGCACGTTATTGCCTTTTGCAAGCCGGGCGGCATTGTATTCTTTGGCGCGGGTAAACTCATCAACATAAACCTGCTCAACACCCATCCGCGTTTGCGGGTAGCGTAAGGTGGCCCCGTTTACAAAATTATTGTTGCTGCCCTTTACGTTTTCGCCCAGTGCGAATTTTATAAACTCAGGCGCGTTTTGATATTTCAGATCTTCGGCCAGCACCCCCCAGCGGTGTTTGATCACCTGGTTTTGGCCGCCGATGGGGTTGGCTGAGCCATGCAATATTTGCGAGGTGGTTACCCCGCCGGCCAGCTGCCTGTAAATGCTGATATCTTCGGGATTCAGCACATCGCCAATGCGCACTTCGGCTGTGACGGCTTGTGTGCCTTCGTTGATGCCGTTGGTAATGGCAATGTGTGAATGCTCGTCAACAATGCCTGGCGACAGGTGTTTGCCGGTAGCGTCGATCACTTTAGCGCCGGCATCCGAAAGGTTTTTGCCAATAGCTTTTATTTTGCCGTTGGCGATCAGCACATCGGTATTTTGTAAAATGCCTTCACTTTCGTTTGTCCAAACGGTGGCGTTTTTAAACAACACGGTTTCGGCTTTTGGCATTTGCGCCGCGCCGTAGGCGCCGAACGGATAAATTACTTTGCCTACAGCCGTATCAACTTTGGCCTGGTCGCGCTTATTGTCAAGCTTGGCAGGGCCGGTATAGTTGGCTGTCCACTTAACGTCCGATCCATCGGGCATAATGCCATTACCGCGAAAGGCAAGTGGCGACAAATTGGTGATATAGCCATTCAGCCGGATATTGCCGGTAGGTTTATTTTTCAGGTCGAAATAAATGCTTACCATATCGCCACTGCGGGTGATGGTGCCTTTTACATGGCTGCTGTCGGCATCGTTGCGTTCGATATTCACGTCGTAACTGCCCGGCGTGCCGCTGATCTTCAATGTTAAGCCCTGTAAGCCATCGCCGGCTAAGTTATAATTACCGCGCAGGTCGGTTACATCCATGCGGGTAACTACATATTGGCGGCCTTCAACCCAATTCTCGTAAATAATATTGTCTTTTTTAAACAGGCCTTCCGAAGTGATGATAAAGCTGGCTATTTTTCCTTTGGCCAGGGTGCCTGTTTTATCGGCAATGCCCAGCATTTCGGCCGGAACAATTGTCAGGGATCTTAAAGCTTGTTTTTCGCTCAGTCCATAATCTATGGCGCTACGCAGGTTGGTCCAAAAATCAGTGGCCTTGTCCAGCCCGTACGAAGTTATAGCAAAATTGATCCCTGCTTTTTCCATAGCGGCCGGGTTGGTCGGCGCCAGTTCCCAGTCTTTCAGCTGGGTATAACTGATGTTGCGGGCATCCAGCGGGTCCTCAATATCATATGGCTCAGGAAAAGTTAAGGGGATGATAAAACTGCTGCCGGTAGCTTTCATGGCATCCGGGCGGCGATATTCTTTACCATCGGTTTTAAAAATATATTGTTTACCAAATTCTTTGGCTATCTTATTGGCGCGCAACACCATCAGTGCATCGGTTACTTCAAAAACCTGCGGGATGCTTTGCTCCTTGTTAAAATCGTCCAGCGAAATATTATATTCTTCTTTTTGGTTTTTGTACCATTCAGCATCATAATAGGTTTGGCGGATCAAAGCAATGCTGCCCATCAAGGATGAAGGGTAATTGGTTGCCGCCGTGCCTTTGGTGAACGAATAATGCGCAGCCGACTGGTCATTCAGCATCACTTCATTATCACGCTCATCACCTAAAGTAACTGCAGCAGATGTGCCGCGGGCAATGCCATCGTGAATTAAGGTTTGTACTGTGGTGAACCCGTTTTTGCGAAAATCCTCCGCCTTTGAAGCCTCTGCATGGAAAACCGCCTTCGCGTTCATTTCGGGTTTGACAGCTTCGTTCCAGCCGTATGCACCGCTTTTAGTAGAGGTGTAAACCGGGATCCGGCCAAATCCGCCGCCCTGCGGGAATGCTGCACGAGGAGCTTCGGGCATGCCGTAAGTGGTATAGGCATCGATGAGGCCTGGGTAAATGTATTTGCCCTTCAGGTCGATCACCACATAGCCCTTCGGTATGGTCAGCCCTGCGCCAACACCCTCGATGATGCGGTCTTTAACCAGCAAAGTGCCGTTCGCGATCGTTTGATCGGCGCTGGTAACGATATTGGCATTAGTGAAGGCATATTGACCGGGGCGGACATCCCATGGGCCATTAACGGGGAATGTTTCCTGTGCGAAGCACAGCCGGGCCACAAGCATGACCCCACAAAAAAGTAATAGTTTCTTCATGGTCAGTTAATAGTTGCACTAATATACAAACAATACCGGCTTAGCGTATATGGGGTAGTTTTGTGATGTGATTGTTACAAAGGGGAAGGCACCTAAAAATTAAAATCCTATTTTTGCGCTTTAATTTTTTGAATTGGGAAAAGATAAATTAAGGCGTTTTGCCGAAGTAAACACCTTCAGCAATGTTTTGCAGCTGGATGCCGGGAAACCTTTTAAGGGCCAATGGAGTGCCGGTCATTTTAAAAACAACAACCCGGTGGTGCTGGAACTGGCCTGCGGCAAGGGCGAATACACGGTGAACCTGGCACGGCTGTTCCCCGAAAAGAATTTTATCGGCATTGATTATAAGGGCAACCGAATCTGGCGCGGCGCAAAAACAGCGCTGGAAGAGGGTGTACCCAATGTGGCCTTTTTACGGATACAGATAGAAACCATTCTGGATTATTTTGGTGATGGAGAAGTGGATGAAATATGGATCACTTTCCCCGATCCGCAGCCGCAGGTAAGCCGTGAGAAGAAAAGGCTTACCTCATCAAGGTTCCTGGATAAGTATAAGTTGCTGTTAAAACCAGGAGGCTATATCAATTTAAAAACGGATAATGATGGACTGCATGCGTACACCGTCGAAAAAATTGCGGTTACCGGCATGAACCTGCATATCCGCACCGAGGATCTTTACCGTTCGGAATTTGCGGATGAGGTATTGTCTATCAAAACTTATTACGAAAAGAAATATTTGAAACACGATAAGAATATTAACTATTTGAAGTTCTCGTTTAAATAGTTTACCCCCTCCCGGCCTCCCCCTAATTTTAAGGGGAGGAGTTTAAAAAGAAAAGCCAATGAAAGAAGATAATTTTTTCGAACAGGTTTACGAAGTGGCGCGGCTGATACCTGTTGGCAGGGTAACTTCGTATGGCGCTATAGCAGCTTACCTGGGTACAAAAGGGTCGTCGCGGATGGTGGGCTGGGCCATGCAGGCCTGTGGAAAGGCGATGCCGCCTGTGCCGGCTCACAGGGTAGTAAACAGGCAGGGCTTGTTAACCGCCAAGTTTCATTTTGGCGGCAACCTGATGGAACAGATGCTTGAAAGCGAAGGCGTAAAGGTGGTGGACAACCAGGTGCAGGACTTTAAAAAGCTATACTGGGACCCTTCAATTGAATTGGCGTTATAAAGTGGCCTCGTTAAATTCATCACCCATATAATCAGTTACCAGCCAGGTGAGCAATATTACCGTACCGAAGATCACATAAAAAAGTTTACCGTCGGGGTTGTCTTTAAACAGGGTATAGGCCAGTACGATAAGTATAATACCAACCAAAACCTCGATGGTGGCATGTATGGTAACCGGGATGGCTTTAAAAGCGCCGAAAGGATAATCGGTTAACAGGCTTAACAGCAAATGAACTCCCCCCAAAGCATAGGTAAATAAGGCCAGCGTGCCGGAAAACCCAAACAAAGTTGGCGAAGCCAACAGAAAAATAACAGACAGGTAGTCGATAATTCCGTGAATTTTTGGGGAAATAAATTTCATGTGGTTTATTTATCAATAATCAATGTTTAAATCTAAAAAATATAATCTTATTAATCAACCATTTGCAACAATTCCATACGATTGCCGAAAGGATCAATAAACGCAAACCGCCTGCGCCCAGGAATAACCGGCTCCTCTGCTATTTCGATGTTGTTTTTTACCAGGATCTCCCGCGCTTTTGCCACATCAGCAACCTGGAAGGCCGTGTGCCGGATGGTCCTTGCCAAAGTCGGCTCAACGCCGATGTGTAACTGGATATT
>Ga0206909_1102_pt1 | contig 17630 bp, 15 predicted proteins | sample Alteio_BWOrgHeat_76_FD_152943 | JGI IMG/M metagenome (GOLD analysis project Ga0206909, IMG submission 152943) | Enriched cells from forest soil in Barre Woods Harvard Forest LTER site, Petersham, Massachusetts, United States -... | ecosystem: Environmental > Terrestrial > Soil > Temperate forest >...
ACTACCATTGCTGAAAAAGCCCAATGGTTTTCCCCGGCGGACATCCATAACATGGTGCGTGAAGCCAGTGTCCTGGTGATGCGTGATAAACGCTCTAACATCACCCAGGAAGATATGTTAAAGGCCCTGAATGATGTCATGGTCAATTTGGAAAAAACCGGCGAAGAAAAGATCCTGTCTAATAAAGTCAATGTCAAATGGGATGAGGTCATCGGGATGACCAGCGCCAAGGAAGAAGCTTGGGAACTGGTGGAACTTTTGAAAGACCGTAACCGTGTCAAAAGTGTTGGCGGAAAAATTGTTAAAGGGATCTTGCTGTTGGGCCCTCCGGGCTGCGGAAAAACTTATTTAGCCAAGGCCATGGCCACCGAATCAGGCTTTCCTTTCATTTCAGCCATGGGCAGTGACCTCGTCGGTATTTTCGTCGGTGAAGGCGCTAAAAAGATGAAGAGCATATTTAAAGAGGCCCGTCAATTAGCCAAGGCTGAAGGCGGATGTATTGTGTTCTTTGATGAGATCGACACCTTTGCCACCCACCGTGTGGAAGAACAGGGTTATGGCGGCGGTATTTCTCATAATGCCACGATCAATCAGTTCTTGATGGAGATCGATGGATTGCGCCAGCAGGAAAACAATATCGTTGTCATCGCAGCCACCAATCTCTCTGAGAGCAAATTAGATCCGGCTATTTTACGTGCCGGACGCATTGAACGTAAAATTTATGTCGGGTTGCCTAATCTTAATGAACGTATTGACCTGTTTAAATATTATCTGACCAAGGTCACGACCGATGCCTCTGTCGATCCGCAATTGCTCGGCCGCAAAACATTGTGGTTCTCCCCGTCGGACATTGACAGCATGATCCGTGAGGCAGGGCTTATCAGCTTGCGGGATAAACGTGACCATATCAATAACAAAGACCTTTCTGATGCCTATGACCGCATCCTTTATGGGGCTAAGAACAATACCATTTTAAGCCCTGCGGAAAAAGAATGGGTAGCTTATCATGAAGCAGGACATGCCATCATCGGCTTCATGCTGCATCCCACCGACGATGTCATCAAAGCCACCATTATCCCGCGCAAAGGCGCTCTTGGATTTGTTGCTCCACGTCCCCGGGAAGAAGTGCATATCCGTAAAAAAGAATGGTTCCAGGCCCAGATCAAGGTTTTATTGGCCTCTTATGCCGCGGAAACGATCAAATATGCCACCACCGGCTCCGGCGTCAGTTCTGATTTTCAAATGGCCATGGAATTCGCTCACAGTATGGTCTGGCAATATGGTATGGGTAAATCAGGACGCATCGGCAACTGGCAGCATCTCGTCGGTACTTACGGGCAGTCCTTTATCTCGGAAAAGACCAAGGAATCGCTCGATGATGATGTGCAAAGCATCCTGCAGGAATGCCTGGTTGAAGTTGCTGGTATCTTGAATAATAACCGTCAATTACTGGACTATTTCGCCCAGGAGCTTTTAACCAAAGGCGAATTAGAATATGATGAAATTGAAGCTATTTTCCAAAAATTCGGCATTAAACCTACCTCACGCCCGATCCTGGCTGCGTCCTAAAGCTGTACTGGCTTGTGCGCTCTTTTTATGCATGCTTTCAGCCGTGGGCGGCTGTACGCCTAAAAAGCCTATCAAGATAGCTCCGCCGCTGACGGACCTGCAAAAAAGGTTCGAGCTTAAATGCCGCAAAGACTACAATATCAAGGTCATCACCCGTCTGGTTGGAAAAACATTCTGGATCTACGCACCGACCGACAAACCTCTTTTTGACTTTGCCGCTGAAACCCCGTCGCCTCCTGATCCTCTTAAGAAGCCGGCCAAATATAATCTGCTTTATATTGATGGCTCCTATAAAGACGGTTCATTTAATTTTGAATATGATGTCATCCCCAAAACAAAATCCGACATGCAAAATGAAGGCATTCGTAATGAAGGCACGGATTATTTCAATAAACTGTATAACAATCTGTTTACCGCTGTGACCGAAACCCTGCTTGATCCCAAAACACCCGTCTCTTTTGTGGTGATGGCCATCACTGATATTAAAAAAGGCATCGAAGCACGGTATACGTTCTATCTGGAAGATTACCGGATGGCGTCGGTCGAAGGCATTCCTTATGATGAATTCAGCAAGCGTGTCCTGCAGGAATCAAAAGGCAGCACGGATTATATCGGGGATGCGATCGGCCAGCATTTAGAGTACACCGATATCTATATGCCGGACTTTTTGACCAAACAAATGGTCAACCGCATCCGCTTTAAATTCACCCAAAGCGATTTTCCCCCTCAGGAAAATTATGAAGAAGCCATTATCGGCTGCATCGCTGATACCACCCGTTATTATCATTTTAAGGATTTCAAAGAAGTGCATACGGACGATATCCGCAATAAAAAGAAGATGATCTTTTCTCCCAAGCAGCTGGACTTCTTTGGTGATGATAAACCGAAAGATGATGACTCAAAATCAAACGGCAAGCTGATCCACATTATCTTCGAAGACGGCAAGACTACCTTCAAAGACCAATAACAACCTTCCTGCCTTCAATTTTAAGTTTACCGCGGACAAAAAGATCGATGGCGCGAGGATAGATGCGGTGCTCTGCCTGGTGGATCTTCTCTTCAAGAGATTCAAGGGTATCTGCAGGTTCAATGCTCACCGCTTCCTGGATGATGACCGCCCCTTCATCCATTTCTTCGACGACAAAATGCACTGTTGCACCGGTGACCTTGGCGCCATAGTCAAATGCGTCCTTGCTGGCATGCTTGCCTTTAAAAGCAGGAAGCAATGATGGATGGATATTAAGGATCTTGTCAGGATATTGCTCAATAAAATAGCCGCTGACCAGGCGCATATACCCTGCCAGGACAACAAAATCCACTTTAAACTCTTTCAAGCGTTCAACAATGGCGCGGTCAAATGATTGGCGATCAGCAAAATCTTTGTGATTAATATAAAATGCCGGGATTTGAGCTTGCCTCGCATGCTCAAGGGCATGGGCTTCTTTTCTATCAGAAATAACAACCTTCAGATCTGCTTTTATAAAGCCGCTTTTGACAGATTCAATAATGGCCTTTAAATTACCTCCACGCCCCGACGCTAAGACCGCAAAATTCATCGCATTACCCCTTCTAAATTATTTTCACCGTACTTGAATTTAAACATCCCTATCAAACCCACTACCATAAATATACCACCTACAGCGATCAAAATCCAAACGCGCTCGATATGTTCGGACAAAAAAGAACTGATCATCATGGCGATCAGGAATGCCAGATAAATGATGAATTCCATGGCTGCAAAAACTTTCCCCGACATTTCCCGGGCACAAATTTTATTAATGACCGTATTAGGGGCCACCATCACTGGGCCTGCCACCAATCCCAGTAAAAAAGACAATCCCAGCGCCCACCAATGACTGTGCGTGGCCTGAACAATACAGGCAAATAAAATAACCGTGATACCCCCCAAAATGAGCGATAAGAAAATAACTTTATAGGCGGGGATCCTCTTGCCCCATTTCCCATAGGCCAAGCTTCCCAGGAATAATCCCACCGTCAATGACACTGATAAAAAACCCAGGTCCTTGGTCACGCTATGAAAGGCCTGCTGGATAAAGATGATAATGACCACATAGATCGCCCCCACCGCCGCGAGAAGAATGAACATCATCCAGAAAATAAAACTGATCTCTTTTTGTGAACGTATGTAACGGACACCATCGGTGATCTCATGCCATATGCTTTTTTGAGCCTGCAGCATTTTTTTGGTACCGTTGATGATCGCTTCTTTCTTGGGAAACTTGTAATGCAGGGCCGTGATGGAAAAAACAAGGGCTGCCGAGAGAAAATAACATACCGTATCCCAGCAGAAGCCGGCAAAGAACCCCGTACGCTCAACGATATAGCTCCCCAAAAGAATGCCCAATCCTCCGGCGATCATCCCCGTGATCGTCGACAAAGAATTGGCAATGTGCAGGTCATCTTCCTGGACTATCTCAGGGATAAAAGACATTTTTGCCGGTATATAAAAACGGCCCAAACAGGAAATACCGAACACCGCCATATACATAGGCCAGATGACAGGCAAACGGATCAAATAAAAAGCTGCCAATAAAACAAGCGCTCCCTGAATAAGATAGGAAACAAAAAGAGTGGTGCGCCTGTCCCATCGATCAATATAAACTCCCGCGATCGGCCCCACAATGAACGCAGGGATAATGCCAAAAAAGAATAATTTGGACATTTCCATGACGGAACCCGGATGAAGCGCCGTCATAAGGCCCACCAATGCCATTTGGTAAACACGGTCGCCAAATTGAGAAATTAACTGAGCAAACCAGAACCGGAAAAATCCGCTGCTTTTCTTATCACAGATAAAACTCCACATAATATTTAATTATTCCCCAAAGCCATTAAATGTTTAGAGGCAAAATCCCTTTGAAAAAAAGTTATCTCCTTAAGCTCTAATAATCTTTCGTAGGCTGCTTTAGCCGCAGGCCAATTCTTTTGGGCTTCATATAATGAACCTAAATTAAACCAGGCATCCGACTGGCCGGGATTTAAACTGACACTTTTTAAGAACGCATCAATGGCCTGCTGTGTCTGATTAGACTTGGCATAATAGATCCCTATAGCCAACCAGCCGCGGGCATCAAAATTTTTTCCCTGGCTTAATTCTTGAAGCAAATGGGCCATGGTCAGTTTTTCCTGCCGATCGACCAGGGCCTTGTCCTTGCCTGGATCAAAAACGACAAGCTGTTCCATCCCTTCGATCCATTTACCCTGCTGGCACAAGGCCGTTCCTAACATGATATGATAGGTTGGATTCAAAGGCTCTGCCTTGGCCGCTGCCCGAAAATGTTTCTCCGCATCCGGGATATCACCCCTGAAAACACTCAACATGCCCATCTCACCCTGAACCCGCGGATTATTTGGTTCAAAGGCCAATGAACGATTGATCATATTAAACTCATTGGAAGCGTAAATACTTTGTTCGACGGCAGTTAGTAATAGGAATACAAGAAAACCGCCTGCCACGAATTTTAAAAAGACCGGTTTTACAAAATCTTTCCTGGCATTAGTTTCATAACACCATTGAAAAGCCATCACCATGCCTGTTAGAACAGGGATGCAGGCTAAATATAAAAAGTGTTCTGCGGTTGATATATAGCCCGCACCTACCCCGATGCTCGTCACTAACTGCGATACTGGCAAAAGCTCGATACAAAACCATGATATCAAAAATAAAACAAATGGACTAACCCTTCGATAATAAAAAATAAAGATGATCAGGGCCATGCCCCAGAAGAAACAAGCCTCTAATGCCTGCAATTGTCTCATCGACATGATAAATGGCAGGCAGCGGTCATAATGCAGATCGACCGGCAGTACGAATAAACGCAGATCGGTGATCACCGAGCGCAAGAATGTCACAAAACCCAACAGCAATACATGGGCTTGAGACCCCTGATGCACCTCCGTAATACCAAAATGCTGCCGCAAGAAAATGTATCCTGCGATCCCGACAAAAAAAGGCCACAACGATTTGATTTTAAAAACCCAGGACTCTGTTTTATCCGTCGAAAGATACGCCATCACCACAAATGGCAGGACACCCGTGGATTCTTTGCATAATAATCCCAAAAAGAACATGAATAAAACCAATACAAGGCAGAATCCACGTCGGTTTTTATAATATTCCAGAAATAATACGAAACTGCTTAATACGAAGAAAGCGCTTAAAAGGATGGCCCTTCCCGGAATATTACACACCGCTTCCCACTGCACCGGATGGATAACAAAGAGCAGTCCTGTCCAAAAACCTATTGTATCATTATTTGTAAGCCTGGATACCAGAAGAAGAACTAAAAGCGCGTTTAAAATATGCAGGATAAGATTATCCAGATTATAAAAAAAAGGATTAAAGCCAAAAGCCTGATACTCGCCCATGAAACTAAGATTGATCAAGGGCCGGTAGTATGATTTGTCGTGGAAATACCCCTCTTTAAACATCGCCGGGATATTTTTGGTGGATTTGATCGCTGGATTCTCGACGATAGAGATGCGGTCGTCCATGACCCTAAACGGTGCCGTCAGCATGGCGCCGTAAGCAATGAACCCTAAAACAATGATGATGGCAACGCGTTGGAGCATAAGTTAGAAATCAAAAAGCTGGCGAGAGGAATTGAACCCCCGGCCTGCGCATTACGAATGCGCTGCTCTACCGACTGAGCTACGCCAGCGTGGATTTAAAACTTATTATACAGCAGATAGAAGTGAAGTCTACTTGCAACGGATGTCTTTTATACCTGATTTTCATACTACCGTCAACACTTAGATGATCTTCAATGGCGCCTGTGCCTGAGGGATGGTTGGGAAAACAACACTTAACTGATCATCGTTTAGCTGCATATGTTGTTGTAAGACCGCTCCTATAACGGCCCTAAAATCCGTTGTTACATCCAGGTCACGGCTCTCATAAAGAGCGCTCGTATCAAGGCCCGGCCAATGCCCCTGGATCTGGCCTCCTTGAGTGCTTCCGCCCATGACCCACATCGCATTACCATGGCCATGGTCCGTGCCTCCATCACCATTTTCATGGACGGTGCGCCCGAATTCGGACATGACCAGAATAACCGTGTCCGGATAAATATCCCCCAGCCCTTGCACTAAAGCGCCCAGGCCATCTCCCAAAGATTTAAGATGATTAGCCAGTTGTCCTTTGACAGAACCTTGATTAACATGAGTATCCCATCCTCCTAAATCTAAAAAGACTAATTGGATATTAGGATCTTCCCGCATCAATTGGGCCAGTCGATGGGCACTGTCAACAAAACCATCGGGTGAAGGAGCACCATTATCGGCCATCGCCATATGCTGCTGTAGGTCCGAAAGCAATTGTTTGCGCGCTTTTTGGCCTTGCAAATACGCCTGGGCCAAAGGATCATCCCCTTTATAAAGCTCATCAAAAGCACTTTCCACCATCGGGCGGTCGATCGGCATGGCATGAGCGGCATTTTTCCCCAAAGCCACATTGGCCACATTCATTTTGCCCTGAAAAATACGCGGCATGATAGGGCCTAAACTAACGGCCTGTGTCGGCGAATGAGCTCCCGGCAAAACAGCCAAAAGCCTGTTCATCCATCCGTCGGGGGTCGAAGGATTCCCGGGCGTCCCGCATTCCATAAAATTCTGGGCATCAAAATGGGAACGGGTCGGGTCAGGCGAACCGCAGGCATGCACAAAGCCCAATGTTTTATTTTTCCATAATGGCAGAATGGACTCCAGCGCCGGATGCAGCCCAAAATACCCGTTTAGGTCCAAAACACTGTCAGGATTCCCGCCGGAAGGGATCGCAATGGTCGGGCGCGCATCATAATAACGCCCATCACCATAAGGCACCACCACACTTAATCCATCGACGGCACCCCGCTGGAAAAGCACGATCAGCTTCTTTCGTTTAAGCTGCGGTTGTGTGGAAAGAATGTCTCCATCAAGCCCTCCTGCCCAACCTGTCAATCCCAACGGCCAAAGGCTGATCACAAACATGGAAGCTACATATTTTAAAAATTGGCGGCGATTCATATCCATAACGGGCTCCCTATTATTTTCTCATCATTTCCGGACTGCCCAAAACCAAGACCGCACGTAAATGGGCAGGTGCTTTTTGGATGGCTTGCATGGTCGACGGAGAAAATTGATCGTCAAACACAGCAGCAAGATCATCATACTTGACAGGCAATTGCTCCTCATTGATCTTTATCCTGCCAAATGCCAAAGCCGTTGCAAAATTAATACGCCTTAACATCCCATCCGAATTAAGCCATGCCTCTTGAGTATTCTTATACCCGTCAGGGGTTTGACATTCATCAGTGGGCATTCCTAACTCTCTTAGCATCTCAAATAAAGGCCTGTAATTCGTCACGGCCTGCCCTGTGGCACGCACTGCAGAGATCACATATTGATACGGTGTTTTAAATTTATGCCCGTAATTCTTCACATCCCAAAATTGAGGGCTTTCAAATAGAGTTTGCAGGACTGCCCGAATGTCCCCGTCGGTAGATTCAAATTCCTGACTCAGCCAATCGACCAAGGCAGGGTCCGGATCATCAGCTACAAAAAACTGGGCCAGCTGAAAACTGATATGTTTGGCTGTAGCAGGGCTTTTGGCTAAAATATCCAGGGCTTCTTCCACCTCTTGTTCTCCGGATCCATGGATAGTTTGCCCTAAGAAAACTTTATCACTAGGATCATGAAGCTTCTCATTAAAATAAAACTTGTAATTACCATCACTGCCTGCTTTGTGGCGGAAACCCCAGCCCGTCAGGATACGCGCCAGTGCAATGACATCATCCTGTGTGTAGCCGCCGTTAACTCCAAGAGTATGAAGTTCCATCAATTCCCGTGCGTAATTCTCGTTTAATCCGCGTGATTTCTTACCATGGCGTTTCATCACGTTATTAGGATTTACATTTTGCCAATTATCAAGATAGAAAAGCATGGCAGGATGTTTGGCAGTCGCCTCCAGAAGGTCACGGAAATGCCCCAATACATAGGGACGGATAGCCTCCCGCTCGTAATCCCCGACCCATAAGCGATCAAGTTCCTTCTGCCCATAAACATTAAAATGATTATACCAAAAATCCACCATCAACTCTTGCAGCTGCTTAGGGCTTTCAATGGCCTGCATCAAACGGGCCTGTACGGCTTCGTGCAAGATGATCCTGGCTTTTTTAGACTGTGCTCTGATCAATGCACGGTCCGGCTTTTGCCCGTCAACCTTGGGAGGAGGCCCATACTCCTCGAACAATTCACTGGTATCAAGGGAATAGGTGCCGAGCTTATTAAGTTCGCCGGTAAGGCTGGAAGGTTCTGCGATCGTGTCAGGGTATAATTGCTGATGGATATAATTCTCGACGCCCATGGCATTGACCCGGTCAATATCTCCGGGGGCAGGGCCAAACCCTAAACGGTTAAGGACATGAAGGGCTTTTAATTGAGAAGGTATTTCTTCAGCCAGCACGAGCGAGGGCTGCGTCACGATCATCACACTTATGCTGATGAATAAAAAGAATGTCTTCATAAGAGCGTTACCTCGATGATGATTTTAAGCCCTTAAAGCATAATAATAATCGTCTTTTCTTTTTACTTCAATAGGTACATCAAAGAGCCTGGTCATATGATCGTTAGTTAAAATAGATCCTTTAGCCCCGTCTTTATAAAATTTCCCATCTTTCATCAGGATGACCCGTTTTATTTCCGGGATAATATCAGAAAGATGATGGGTCGCAAGGATAATGCTCGTCCCTGACCGGGCGATCTTGCTTAAAATATCACTGAATTTATAAAGCGCATGCAGATCAAGGCTGTTGGTGGGCTCATCCAGAATGAGTGCTTTGGGATCATGCACCAATGCCCTCCCGATCAAAAAACGCCTGGCCTCGCCGGAAGACATCCTGTTCATTTTCCTGTCATGAAGATGGCCTATCTCCAGGAATTCGATGATCTTTTTGGCTTTCTTTTTCATGGTGAGCGTCACATGTTCTTTAAAGAGGCCGATACTGCTAAAGAAACCTGACAAGACCATTTCCATCCCTGTGATATCACGGCTACAGGTATATTGCAGGTCATTTGAAACAATGCCAAGCAAGAACCTAAGGTCAAAAACATCCCAGGTATCTTTTCCCCAAACTTTAAATGAAGATCCATTGCCTTGGGGGATAGGATAATATTCCCTGGTGATGATCTTGATCAATGATGACTTACCTGCTCCGTTAGGGCCCAATATGGCAACATTCTCTCCCTCGCAGATCTTAAGGGATACGCCATCCAGGACCTTTTGATATTCTCCTTTTAAGACGGTGATCTTATTGAATTCTAACATGGGAATCATCATGTCATTCTTCCAGGGAATGGAGATCTTATGTAATATTTAAATTAGGAAGTGCTGCTTTAACATCATCGGCCAGTTTAGAACTGATCTCTTTGGCAGAAGACAAGGCATCTTCCTCGGCAATGATCAAAGCTTCCTGGGCGTTGAGTTTAAATTCTGATGCGATGACAACAATGGCAGCCAATAATCCATCAATGACCGGCTTGACATCACCTTTATATTTAGCAATGGGCTGAAGTATTTCTTTGATCAGTATACGGATGGTCTTGTGCGCTTCCTGATGCAAAAAAGGGCTGGCACGAAAAGCCCCCAGCAATATCCCTTTGACAACAACCGATAGATCGCAGCCCAGGTCCAGGGAATCCTTGATCGTCTTATCAATGATCTTTGATAAGCCTTCTGCGATCTCAACACCGGGCTCAACACTAAAAGTCCCAATATGATGGACTTCATTAGCGATATTATATAATCTCGCATCTGTTTTATAACAGGATTCCTTGATAGCATCGGCAATGTGGGGTTTAAGATCTTTAAAAACTATTTTATGAGAGGGTTCCATACTCAAATTATACCTCAGCGTCCTATTTTCTAGAAATAAAAAAAGTGGCGGCCAGCAGAAAAATGACCTCAACCACGGCATAGATGATCAGCGATGCGGCGATTCCCGATGTAAACCCATAGGAATGAAGGCCAACACTTAAAAGATTGACCCCAAACCACGCCCACATCACCACCATCATACCGATCACAGCACCGACGGCAAGCCCTCGAGGGCCGATCATCATTGCCACCCTGGCATGAAAAAGCAATGCTGTCCAAAGGACGATCATCAATGCCCCGTTTTCTTTTGGGTCCCATCCCCAGAACCTTCCCCAGCTTTGATCAGCCCAAATACCGCCGAGATTAGTGCCCAGGAACGTCAATGTCAACGCCACACCCAGGATACCAAGTGTTGTTTTATACGTTTTATCAAGTATTTGGCTATCCTTTCTAAAAGCAGCCTGAAGCAGCCAAATGTGGCCCAGGAGGCCTGCGACACATGTCGATGCATAACCCATGGTGATCGTTGTCACATGGGTCGCCAGCCAAAAATTAGAATTAAGCACAGCCACCAACACCTTAAGAGTGTCTCCCTCGGCGCTGTATTTATTGGCGATAAATAACAATGCTGTGCCGCTGATAGCCGCAATGATAATGCCGAGCCACTGGCGATTATAATATTCAATGAGAAGCCCCAATAAGACAGTAATGAAACCAACAAAAATAAAAGTTTCATAAAGGCTTGATACCGGCGGGCGGCTCATAATGATGATACGCATCGCCAGGCCCAGGATATGCGGGATAAAACCTGCCAGGATGCTGCACAGTCCCAAATTATACCAAAGCGGTTTTAAAGAAGTGAACGAAACCACAAAGAAAATAAATGCAAAGATATAGAACATAATGGACCATGTAAAAGGGCTGCTCTCCTGATAAAACAGTTCCAAGGGGAACTTATCCATTTTCTTAAGGTCTTCTTTAGGCAGCACCTGACGCATGCTGTGGCGATACACCTCTACTGTCCTGTTAAAAGCAGCCTCATTACCCTCGGCATAATTAATGGCCATATTATTCCAAAGCATGACAAGCTTGCGGCTTTGATCATTGCTAAAATCCGTGCCCAGGGCATCCCATGGGCTTAGCCACTCTTCACTATGGCTCGACGGAATGACAGTAAACGGCAGGCCTTTATATTCCTGCGACCAACGGAATAGATTACTCGCAACTTTTGCAAGTTCAGGGTCATTTAAATTAATTTCATTAGCCTTCAGGGCGATGTCGATAAAACTAAATCGATTCTGATTTAAAGGCAATCCCATCCTGGTTTTGGCGGCGACCGACGTGATCGTAAAATCATCCTGGGGATAGGCAAATGAAAAGGAATGGGCCAGGTCTGCGTACAGATTGATATTATCAAAAACCCGTATGATCTCATTCTCAGCGAGGCTGCGTTCTTTTTCAGGGATATTGATCGCTGCTTGCTGTAATTTCTCAAGCAGCAAATACTTTTGCAGCAATTGCCTCGGCGTATAGCGCCGGTCTTGCTGAGGCGTAATGCCTAAAGCCACGGGAATATCAGGATTATTGACGAGAAAGATCTTGTTATCCGTAGTCATATCCGGATTAAAAAAAAGTGCTGCAAGCCACACCGAGGCTTCTTGTTGTCCATAATGGTCCTGGCCGGAAAATTGGGTCAGCAGATTACGGGCAAAAGTATCCAGCGGCTTTAAGCGGCCATTATCAAGCACCGGGATCTCTTTAAAATGATCAAGGTCCCTGATCCCCGGCTGGCAAAAAGCTGTCCCCGTCAAGAATAGGCTTAAAGTAAATGTAAAGAATACCTTTATCATCATGCACGGGCCCTGGAAATAAACGCTTGAATAAAAAAGTGTAAAGCTAATCCAAAGAAAACAGCGAAGCAGGCAATATAAGGCAATATCCGGGCAGAATTCTTGACCACGGCCAGGGTCGAATACTGCCTTCCGTCGCTGTCCGTGTCATAGGAGGCCTGATAGATGGTATAATCTTTGTACCTCAAGGGATTATTCATATAGATACGCACCTGGCGGTCTAATGGCCCCGTCGAGATGGTGACCATGCTTTCAAAACTTTTAGCCACCTCAGTCCCCGGATGGAATGCTGCTTTAAAATGATCGAGCCTGAGGATAAAAGGCAATTGGAAACGCTTATGGCGCAAGATAAAATGATATTTCTTACCGGCGATTTCCAAAGAAGATGCCTGCGCTTGTCCTCCATATAATGTCAACGTGTAAGACTTATGCGGGGTTTTCAAATCGAATATACCCCCCTGCCTATTTTGTTCTTTTTCTTTCTCCACAGGCTTCTGGATCAATGAGGGTTCATCGTCACTGTTCAAATAAAATTTATTAACAGTAAGGATAAGATCCGTATTCTCAAAAGGAATTTGGAAGCCTGGTTTAAAATCCGTCGTATCAAACGCTGTCACCTGACGTTCATTGCCCTCATTGCTCCAATAAGCCAATTCCCAATCCTGATAGGAAACAGAAACATTCGTCCTTTCACCATCTGCCAAATGCACATTGGATTCTTGCGCAACATGAAAAACCATGAATGCCGCAAAAAAATATAAAATAAGGCCCACATGAATGATCAAAAGGCCGGCATTAGCCCATTGGATATGTTTTTTGAATGTCAGGATGATGGAAGCGACTAAATTAATGAACAATACCCAAAGGACCAATTGCGCCCCGGGGAAAGGGATACAGCCTGCAGCCCAAAAAAAGAAAGAATTAAAATAACGCTCTTGCGCCACATATAAACCCTGCTGGACCTGGGCGATCGTCCCCCAGAATGTCAGGATAAAAAGTAAAAGCAGGCAAACAACGGTAATGCGTGGTGAACTTAAAAATTTTATCAAGGATGTCATTGCCGTGTGATAGACCCGATCAGTTTTAGAAAATTAGCTTTGTTTTGTTTCACCGACTCGATCGAACCCGTCATTTTAACAAAGATGGTCGTCTGGCCCAATGAGATCATGGCCGCCAACATGCTTTTGTCTGAAGATGATCCATGCGTTTGCAGGGCACTGAAATCAAAGATCCTCGCCTCAAAACCACCTTTTGTTTTTAACGTTTGTGCCAAATTAATAAGTATTTTCAGATCATCACCGGATGCCTCAATGCCCAGCTGCCTCATCCATCGCCCTAAATTAGCATCGAGCCCACCCGCAGCCCCTGATAAAGCTACAATGTAACAATCAATTTGGGCGGGATCATCCACTTGATGGAAGCTGGCCAGGCGCATATCAGTGCCTGCTTCTTCTCTCCAGCCTTTAGGGCTGACCCAGTTTAAAACATTATTTTTTGTAAGGGTATCGCCTGGCGTATTGACTTCGGAGGCCTGGTCAACAATTTCCATATAATGACGCTCGTGGGATTTTTGCCCGCAACCGCCAAGCAAAAGAGCAAAAATACAAATGATCCAGGCCATTAAGGATTATCCATTCTTTGAATGACGTTCATTTTAAAATTATACTACATGCGGCGACGTCCACAATAAATCTTCTCTTTTATTGCTCATTAACAATCTCTACCTGATATAATATTTAAAAATTTAATGCGGAGATCCTCATGTATTTTATCAATGAATTGCTGATCATTCTTGTCATGATCATTTTTAATGCTGTTTTTTCAGCCTATGAAATGGCCCTGGCCTCTATCTCACGGACCAAGCTCACGTATTTAGTGCATACCAAGGTCCCTGGAGCGGCCGAAGCCTTATTCATGAAAGACCGCATGGAAGCAAGCCTGGCAGTGGTGCAATTAGGGGTCACCCTCGTCGGTTCAATAGCTGCTGCCATTGGTGGTGCTGGTATCACCGAAGCGCTCAATCCTTATTTTCAAAGCCATTTTGGCCTATCGAAGAATGTTGCAGAATTCTTGAGCTTGGTCACCCTGATCATCCCTTTAAGTTCTTTTACCATCATATTTGCCGAACTTATCCCAAAGATCTTTGCCATTAAAAATAGTGAATGGGTCATCCTGAAACTGTCCAAAATGATGGTGTATTTTTCCTATGTCGCCAATCCTGTTGTTTCCTCCATGGAATATATCGTTAAATCTGCCATTAAATTCATCGACATGAAAAAACCAATTAACAGCCAGGACCCTGATACCCAAAGCAGTTTATACGAACTGACCGCGGCCCTTTCATTGGCCAGGACATCCCGGTTGATCGATGCCCAGCAAGAGAAGATCGTTCTTTCGGCGGCCCAGCTTTCTTTAAGGCCCATCAAAGAGATCATGATACCCGTCGCTGAAATATGCATGATCCCTCAAAAAAGCACCCTGTCAGAAGCATTGATCCAGGCCCATCTGGACATGCACACCCGATTTCCTGTTTGTGAAAGCCTCGATAATCCCCAGACGATCCTGGGTTACATTAATTTCAAAGATATTATTGCTGCCCTTAAGATCAACCCGGAAGACCCCACGATCAAAGGGACTATCCGTCCTCTCATGAAATTTGTGGACACGACGCCGATCTCAACAGTATTGGAACGGATGATCCAGGAAAAACTCCACATTGGACTGGTTGAGAACGACCAAAAGCAGATCATCGGCATGATCACCCAGGAAGATATCATCGAAGAATTGGTCGGAGAGATCGAAGATGAATTTGACCGCCTTCCCAATCATATCCATCCTTACGGCAATCAATGGCTGGTGGGAGGAGCAGTCCCTATGCCGGTACTGGCTAAAACTCTTGGGATAGATTGGGAGCTTTCGTCGCCCCAGGAAGGCGATCTAAAACTGGCAGACTGGTGCCAGCGGCAATTTGCCAGGTCTTTCCATGGCGGCGAGGTCATTTCCGCGAACGGCCTTCACATCACCGTCAGAAAACTAAGAAGGAAAAAGATCAGCGAGGCATTCGTTACTAAAGGTTCTTAATGGCAAACCTTATACTGCCTCCGGAATTGTTTTGATAAAACTTTCTCTCCTGCCGTAAAAAATTCATCTCTTCCTTACTGTCTTGCACACAATCATTTAAAAGATCATTATGCCCCTGCTCCATACGGAAAAAATACTTATAAATATCTATCTTGTAAGCTGTCAGGCTGACGGCAAGATCAAACACTTCTAAAATGGCCAAATGGGGAGATCTCAACGGTATCAAACATTGAGCCACCTTGCTTTGGATGATCATTTCACTTGCTGATGAGGGCAGGAATATCCTTCTTAATTCTTCCCGGCGATACTCGGTGTATTGCTCAAATCGCCGGCATTCTTTACGCATGGCCTCATCCTTGGTCAACCCTGCCAGGATCTGATAGCAGACATCCGACACCGACTCCAGGCAGATCAGGATCTCTAATTTGTCTGTATTGAACTCTTCTTCGATCCAATGTTCCTGATCTAAAAATTTCAAACGATTGATCATACTCACCTCCTCAAATGCTAATAATGAGCATACACCCCCATGCAAGGATTGACCATGGGTCTATGCCACCTTTTACTGACTTTTTTCTACTTATGAGGGCTTTTTCAGGTGCTTTTTTTGATTTTTTTGGCGGTATTGGGTGGGGCTGGCATTCATTGTCTTCTCAAACATGCGGATAAATGATTCCAGATTCTGATATCCTAAACGGTCCGCAATTTCTGTGACCGTATAATCCGATGTCTTTAAAAGTTCACACGCGCGGGTAGTTTTAACAGAAAGGCGGTATTCATTAAAACCCTGGCCTGCGATCTCTTTAAAAATACGGCTAAAATATTTAGGGCTTAAACAAGCCTGTCCCGCCACATCTTCAAGAGTGATTTTCTTGTCAAAATTGCGTTCAATAAAATGCTTGGCTTGTTCGATCTTGGCATGGATCCCGTGGGTATAAACAAAACCCTTCACTGCTTTGGCAGCGAGTGTCGATTGGACAGTTTCCAGGAATTCAGGGACATGGATCGGTTTTTCGATGTAATCGTCGGCATGGCCTTTGAGCGCATCAATGGCGATATCCTTACTGCTTTGCCCTGTCAGCACAATAATGGCCAGGGAGGGCTTGATCTTCTTGATCTCGCGCAGTACTTCCATGCCGGGTATCATGGGCATAACAGCATCGAGAAGCACCAGGTCAATAGTATTGGGTTTCTTTAAAATGGACAATGCGTCCGGGCCATTGGCTGCTTCTATAATAGAGTAGCCTTCCAGGCAGTGCCGCAATTCTTCACGAAAATCCGCATCATCATCTACGATCAGGATTTGATAGGCCATAAATCAAGTATACTCATGCCTGCTCTTTGAAACAAGTATTTCTTAAATGAAACCAAAAATGAAACACCCGGTCCTATTGCAGGACCGGGCTTTACAACGAACTTATCCTTTTCTCCTATGAATGCTTATGTCCCATCAACCTCATATTCTTCAAGACGATTTCCTAAAGCAAATTCGATCTTAGTGATGAGATTGACCGGCCTAAAAGGCTTCAGGATGGACGTTTTAATACCGCAAAGCTTCATCATCAAAAAGTGCTGCTTCTCGGTAAAGAAGCCTGTCATCGCAATGACAGGGACATCTTTCAATAATAAAGAATTCCTTGCTTCATCAGCCAGCTGAAACCCGCTTTTAGGGCTCATTTTAAGGTCTAATAAAATAAGATCAGGTTTATTATTTAAAACAACGTCAAAAAGCCTTGTGCCGTCGCTTAGCGCCGTGACCTCATAACCGCCCATGCTAAGCATATTCTCCAACTCTTCCAATAGCTCCACATTATCATCAACGATCAAAATACGTCTTTTAGTTGAGGTGGTTGTCATGTGCTTATCCTGCTGATCTTGTAAATTTGTACTTGTGCCTGTCATACGCACCTCCTCTAACTACCGACAAAGTCCGCGGATCTGTTTTTGAATAGCTTCACTTCTATTTCAAGGATACATGGATTATGGCAAAAGGACAATGGCAGGACTCTTCTTTTTACTGACTCTTTTCCACTATTTTCAAACTAATGTTTTGACCTTATCCAGGAGATTGCTGACCATGAAAGGCTTATTCATCACCACATCAGCCATGTTTAAAACCCGTTCTTCTTCATCCTGGGACACCCCGTCTTCTTTGAGCAATGCACCCCCCAAAGGCCTTCCCGAGAGCACCATGACCTTGACATCAGGAACAATTTTTCTGACACCCTTCAACACGCCATACCCATTGAGACCTGGTA
>Ga0206909_1103_pt1 | contig 17495 bp, 17 predicted proteins | sample Alteio_BWOrgHeat_76_FD_152943 | JGI IMG/M metagenome (GOLD analysis project Ga0206909, IMG submission 152943) | Enriched cells from forest soil in Barre Woods Harvard Forest LTER site, Petersham, Massachusetts, United States -... | ecosystem: Environmental > Terrestrial > Soil > Temperate forest >...
ATTTTTTGAGGACAGTGAAAAATTCTCCAAAAGTTGGGGTACATTTGATGGGTTCGCCCATAGTTCCACGACACGCTTCTCAGGAGGGTAATCAGTCATGTATCTCGTCGTTTCCAATTGGGAGCCGCTGCCCGGCAAAGAAGATGCATTTCGGGAAATCGGGACCCAGGTGCGCCACGCGCTTGCCGCGCTGCCCGGAGTGGTCATGATCGAAGGGTTCAAGAGCGACAGCGGTAAGTATATCGCCGTACACGCCTACCAAGACGAAGACACGTATAAGGCAATTGTTCAGGACCCGAACGGACCGTTCACCAAAGCGCTCGCCAAGTTTGAGCTAGAGACAACCGCCCGTTGGGTCAGTTCGGAACGCGGCCCATCGCTTCCGTAAGAACCAACGGCTATATCGATTTGTATTGCGACCGACCAAGCCCTCCCGGTTATTCACGGGAGGGCTTTTCATTGCGCTTATGTTTGCGACCCTCCGATCCACGGGAAGATACCAGGTGATTATCATCGCAGTGCGGCTCTCGAAAGTGAGGGCCGGGACGTGAGGGGAGAGACCAACATGGCACAAAATATCGACAAGCGCGGGTTCGCCTCAATGGACGATGCTAAGAAGCGCGAGATAGCCCGTAAAGGCGGCGAGGCGGTTAGCCAGAACCGCAGGCATATGGCCGAAATCGGCAAGAAGGGCGGCGGGAGCGTGAGCCAGGACCGCGAGCACATGTCCGAAATCGGCAAAAAGGGTGGCGATACGGTTAGCCAGAACCGCACTCATATGGCCGACATCGGCAAGAAGGGCGGCGAAGCAGTGAGCAAAGACCGCGACCATATGTCCGAAATCGGCCGCAAAGGCGGAGAAGCGCGCGCCGGCTCCGAAGTCGGACAATCGGGCCGCGCCGGGAGCGGACAGCCGATGCGCAAATAGCAGTCGTAATACGCCGATCTTTGGAGCGAGTTTGGCCGGGCAATTTTAGACTTTATGTTTGAATATGTCTCCGTACGGTTAAACTCGTCAAAGGAGCGTGATGGTTGCTCGCACACAGTCATCGAAGCTGAGGAAAGGAGAGAACAGTCATGCAGGATAATACGGATCGGCGAGGGTTTGCGTCGATGGACAACAAGAAGCAGAAGGCGATTGCTCGCAAAGGCGGAGAAACCGTCAGCAAGGACCGGGAGCACATGTCGGAGATCGGCCGCAAAGGCGGCGAAACCGTGAGCAAAGACCGCAAGCACATGGCCGAAATCGGCCGCAAAGGCGGCGGGGCTCGGAGCAATGGCGATTAGGCTCGCGTAATATTTTTTTGAGGAGTTTTTGACAGGATTAACGGGATTACTACAGGATTGACCGGATGAGCCAGTTGGATTCGTGCGTCTATCTGCACAAATCCATCCCATCAAATCCTGCATAATCCCGTAAATCCTGTCAAAACTCCGACTCCTCCCCATCACCACCACCCCCACTATCCCGTTAAATCCTGCCCAATCCCGTAAATTCTGTCAAAAATTCCGACTCCCCCACCGGGTATCATACGCTGGAATACTTGAGTTGGGAGCGACACAATGAATCTAGAGTCTATGGAACGGCCCGATGCTCACGACTACTTTATGAACATCGCGATGGCGGTGCGCCGGCGCGCGAACTGCGTGGGGAACCGTGTGGGCGCAATCGTTGTGGTGGACGGCCGTATTATCTCGACGGGCTATAACGGCACGCCGGAAAATATGCCGAACTGTCTCGATGGGGGGTGTTATCGCTGCGCGCACCGCGACGAGTTCCCGAGCGGTACCGGCTACGACCTCTGCATCTGTGTCCACGCCGAGCAGAACGCTCTGCTCGCGGCGGCCCGCTTCGGCATTGCCGTACAAGGGAGCGCCCTCTACACCACCATGCGTCCCTGCTTCGGCTGCACTAAAGAGCTCCTGCAGGCCAAGGTTCACGCGGTCTACTACCTGCACGATTGGGCACACCCGGACAGTCGCCACCAGGCGGAGTACGAAAAGCTGCAGGCGCGCTTTCCCGGCGGTATCCGGCGACTGGAGACACCCGACCCCGAAGCCGCCTGGGCTGTCGCAACAAAACCCCTTAAGCCGTCCGAATAGCGCCTTACGGCAAGCCGATCTGAGGAACCGCTGCGTCATTCCCTTCGGGGAGAATGAGCGTTGGCAGTAGACGTATCTCCGCATCCTCCGGCGGATCGGGCTCAAGCCCGCGATCGAGCAGCGCAAACAGTGCGCGCGCCACATCCTGCGGGTCCAATTCGATCAGGATGAGTTCAGATTGTCGTCCATAGAGACTGGGCGATCCGGTGGTCGATAACGTCGCCATCTTAAGATCCACGCCGGGGATGAGATGCATGCGGGACAGCGCGAGCAGCACCCCGTTCGTAAGCAGGTCATCCATCGAAAAGACACCATCCGGGCGCTGCCGATTCGGATTGCTGAAGGCTTCGATTGCGATCCGGTATCCCTGCGCCTGCAGCGTGCCACCGGCGAATTGGAATCGCGATGCCATATCCGCGTCCGGCAGCAGCATGGCTTCGTCGAACTCCAGTTCATAACGCGCAAAAAGGCTTCGCAAGAACGCTAGCTGTTCGGGTGAGTGCTGGGGCGAGAGCGGCGCGCCGGGAACGCACGGCGCCCACACCGCGACCTTCTTGCAGCCCTGGCGCGCAAGTTCCGCGATCGCCAGCCGGGGATACTCCTGCAGGTCCATGCCGACACGCAGCGGCGCAAACCCCGCGTATGCCGCGAACGGCACGTTCTTGCCCATGAGCCAGTGAGCGACGCTGTAATGCTGACCGACCCCAAGCGCTCCAGCCAATTCGCCGCGTTCGACCATTTCGACCACCGCAGGAGGAAGCGTCGGCGATTCGTCGGCAAAGCTGCTATTCAGATAGAAGCGGAACTCGCCGAGCCCCGCCTCTTCGCGTTCCTGGGCGATGGTCTTTAGCCACGACCACAGGATCGACCAGAATGGTGTGATACTATGCGGATCGAAAACATCCTTCTCCAACAGAATGGCAAAGGACTGGCCCGATTTTTTGTTCATAGGGAGAGGGTCTGGCATAGTTATATACTCTTCGCGATTGCGCTTTCGGCGAACTGTAGCACACCAGGCCGTTTGTGTCAATGGGCAGACTCAGAGTTAGCCGCCTTTTCGTTCGGCACGGCAATCCCAATCAGCAGCATCGCGAGCGCAAGGCCGGCGTGTCCCCAGCTGTCGAACCGGCTGCTCATAATAAGGCCGAAGATCAACCCGTCGCCGACCACAAAGCCGATCGCGGCAAGCGACGCATAAAAGGCGCCAAAAATCAGAAACCACAAGCGCGCGGGCCTCGCGCCGAGCATGGACGCGATGAGAAACATCGTTCCGGATGCGATATGCAGAATGTTGTGTGCCGTATTCACCATAAAGACACCGAAATACATGCCGTTATTGGTGACACCCGGAATAAAGGCGACTATTCCGCCAAGGAGGAAGAGAAAAGCAAACAGAAATCCAAGTTTTCTAATCATGGGAGGCGTTCCTATCTTTCGTTACCGTAATTTCGCTTGTAAGTGAGAAAGCTAACTGAAATTAGGATTCCAATAAATGCGCCGCGCGTATTCCTACCCACGACGCTTATTCTACATAGTCCGCGCTAGTTACATCCCGACATAAGCCAGTTCTCGATCCTGGCGGCCTCGTGCTCAACCAAGCTCGGATCTTTGAAATTGTGCGCGAGCAGAGACGCGCCCTCGAGCGCCGAGAGAAGGTGAATGGCTAACCCGTACGACTCTCCGCCTTTGCCCATTGCCTCAAACTGGGAGGTAAGCCAGGTGAGCGGAATACCGAGCAGAGGCGTCGACGCCTCCGCGAGAGAGCCCCCAACTTTACTTAATTCGCCGCACAGCGACCCCACCGGGCAACCATGCAGCGCAAGTACGTCCTTACTCATCGAAGTCATGTGAACGAACTGTACAATGCGCTCTATCGGCGAGTCAAGCTTGTCCCAGGAATCGAGGGCTTGCTTAAGGCGCTGTGCTCGCATTTCGAGGATTGCTTCTCCCAACTCCTCGCGCGTTTTGAAGTAGTAGTAGACGTTGCCGAGCGGCACCTCGGCTTGCTGGGCAACCTGGGCGAGGGTAGTCCGCTCAAATCCTTGCTGGTATGCAAGATCGATCGCGGCCTCGGTCAGTCTAGAACGCTTGTCGGCGGCATTATATGGCATTGGCGTTTGGCATAAAGTGAGTTAACTGACTTATATAATATATCCTACGCGCGGATACTCTGTCAAGGCTTCGGCTAAAAATGGTTCACTCATGCGAAGTCTTCGTCGCTAAGGTCCAGTTCGGTGGATACCGGTACGATCGCCCTGGGTACAATCAGCCGCTGTACAACCGCCGGCGGGCTTGGCTCGCGTAGACGGTCGAGCAGAGCGAACATCTCTCTCGCGACGCGTTCCGGGTCGAGTTCCACAAGGATAAGCTCGGAGCTCCGCCCGTAAAGCGTCGGGGAATCTTTGATCGAGAGGGTAGCGATCTTCAGGTCCACGCCGGCTTGCAGGCGCATCCGCGTGAGCGCAAGCAAGATACCGTTGGTCACGAGATCGTCCGTCGAGAACACGGCATCCGGACGCGGCCTGTTTGGATTGGTGAGGCCCTCAATCGCCATGCGATATCCCTGGGCCTGGTTCGTGCCGCCGGCAAATGCAAAGCGGCCTCCGAGGTCTTCGTCGGGCAGGAACATCGACTCGTCGTACAGCAGGTCATAGCGCGCAAAGAGTTCGCGCAGATATCGATTGTGCTCGGGGGACTGCAGGTGATAAATCGGCCTGCCGGGGGCGTGGGACGACCAGATTGCGACCCGCTTGCATCCCTGTTGAGCCAACTCTTCGATCGCTACTCGCGGACACTCTAGTGGGTCCAAACCAACGGTCCAAAACGAATAGGCCGCGTGGGCAACATACGGAATGCCTCGCTCCGCCAGCCAGACGTGCGTGGTGCCGTCCTGGCCCACGCCGAGCACGCCGGCGAGCACGCCGCGCTTGGCCTGGTCCATTACCGCCGCCGGCAATACCGGGTCCACATCCCGTCCCGTAGTATTCAGATAAAACCGGCAGTCTCCAACACCCGCCTCCGCTCGCTCTTGAGCGATAAATTTCAGCCACGACCAGAGAAGCGACCAGAACGGTGTTATGTTCTGAGGCTCAAATATCCGCTTCTCAAGCAGCACGGCATAAACGGGTTCTTGATTCAATGCGCTATCTGTCATTCCCAAACTGTATCACAGTGAGACAGATGTGTCAATGGGTAGGCTTAGAGATGGGGAGGGGAGGAAGACTTTTTGACAGGAATAACGGGATTTATACAGGATTAACCGGATCGGGTTGCAGAATCTCGTAGCCCCCAATCCAATCTCGTTAAATCCTGTAATAATCCCGTTAATCCTGTCAAAACTCCGAATCTCCTACACAGAGTAACAATGCTCCACCCGCCCAACATCGTCCCCGCAGCTTTCGCATGGCACCGCCGTGGCAGGCTCGTCGCCAAAGACCTGCTCTGGCATTGGCATTGAAAGCGCGTGTTCGAACTGGGCTTTGTAGAGGTGATAGTAGAGACCCCGGTTTGCCAATAGATCGTTGTGCGTGCCCACTTCCACAATGCGTCCGTCCTGCATGGCGACAATCTTGTCCGCGTGCATAATCGTGGAGAGGCGGTGGGCAATAATCAGGGTGGTGCGGCCAACCATGAGGCGGTTGAGGGCGCTCTGGATCAGCTGCTCGCTCTCGCTGTCGAGTGCCGATGTGGCTTCGTCCAGGATCAGGATCTTCGGGTCGCGTAGGAAGGCTCGCGTGATGGCGAGGCGCTGGCGCTGGCCGCCGGAGAGCTTTGTGCCGCGCTCGCCGATCTCGGTATCGTAGCCTTCTGGGAGCGATTCGATAAAGTCGTGGGCGTTGCCGGCGATGGCGGCTTCGATAATCTCGTCGTCTGTTGCGCCCGGCCGGCCATAGAGAATGTTGTCCTTAATCGGCCCCGTGAAGAGGATATTATCCTGCAGCACCATGCCGATCGTATTGCGCAGCGACTTCACCTTGAGCTTCGAGATATTGACACCGTCCACGCGAATCTCGCCCTTGGAGACATCGTAGAAGCGCGGGATCAGGCTGACCAGGGTGGACTTGCCTGCGCCCGACGGTCCCACGAACGCCACTACTTCGCCGGGCTTTACGGTGAGGTTGATATTCTTCAGGATCATGTCGTCCGAGTAGCCGAACGAGACGTTCTTCAGCTCGATTCGCCCTTCGGTAGGCTCCGGCAGCGTAATCGCTTCGGGAGCGTCTTCGATATCGGATTGGCGGTCGAAGATATCGAAGATACGCTCGATAGCCGCGCTGGCGTTGGCGATGACTGCGGCAAGGTCGGTCATGCGCGAGAGTGGGTCGTAGAGGCCGCCCAGCATCGCCCAGAACATCAGCAGCGTGCCTGGGGTAATCCGACCGGCCATCACCTCGTGCGAGCCCACCAGGACCACGATAAGGCCACCTGTGGTGGTCAGCAGCATCGAGGAAGTAAGGTTGTAGGCGCTCATGCGCACCACGCTAATCTGGCGGTGCAGCAGCGCCGAATGCAGCCGGAAGAACGAGCGCAGCTCGTACCGTTCGCGCGCAAATGCCTGCACCACGGTCACCCCACTCACCTTCTCCTGCACCTGCCCGGAGAGCTCCGAGAGCCCTTCCTGCACGCCGAGTGAGCCGCGCCGGATATTCTGGCCGAAGAAGCGCACGCTGAGAATCCAGAACGGCATAATGCTGAGCGCCGCGATCGCCAGGTACTTATCCACGGTAAACAGCACGCCGCCGAGAATCACAACTGCGGCCATGTCCATCCACAGGTTCGTACAGGCGTTGCCGATAAAGTTCTGCGCGAGCGCAATATCGCTGGTCATGCGCGAGACAATGCTGCCCGAACGCTCCTGGCTGAAGAACGAGAGCGAAAGCGACTGGATGTGCTCGTACAGATCGTTGCGTAGCTTGAAGATCACACGCTGGCCGCCCAGGCCCGCAAAGTACGACCGGAAGAACACCAGCACGCCAAAGACCGGGAGAAACGCAAAGAGGCTGAAGAGGAGCGTATGCAGTTGGACAATTTTGGAAGCGTCCGGCGGCAGCGCATGTCTCAGAAAGCCGCTGATGATCGTATACAAGGGGTTATGGTTTGCGGCATGCCCGGAGGCCGGCACGGTGAGGATGTGGTCGATCGCGTAGCCGAGCGATGCCGGCACAATATACGGAAAGAGGCGCAGGGTGACACCGCAAAGCGAGGCGATTACAAAGTAGTGCGTGGATGGTTTCAGATAGGCCAGGAAGCGCAGCATTGCCTGACGCTCGCGCTTTGGATCGCGCTCACGCTCTTCAGCAGATCGTTTCGCTCTCGCTTTCGCAATCGCATCGGGCTTCCTGGCCCCTCGTAAGTTCGGGGGCTGTCCCGTAGCGGCTAACATAACTATTCCTCCCTTGGACTCAAGCGGCACACACCTCAATCGGCGACTACGCCAATCAACTGCAGGCCACTTTCCAATCACCATATTGACCGGTCCACCGACGCGCAAGACTCTCCATCCCCCGAAACCGGGAAACCGAAGGGCAAAAGCCTCACAAGCAGGCACAGCCGGCCATGTCAAATATTCATCAACAGCAGGGAATCATATTATGCCCGATATACTAGGGAAGTTCAAGGTTTTTTATATAAAAGTTTGGAAAATTTGTATTGCGAGGGGAGCAAACAGGGGAGGGTATGTCGCTAGCCGATGCGGGGGTGTTCGCGTTTCGTCGTTGACTGAGGCATATCCCCGCTCGCATCTTGACTCGACGCGCAGCGTCGTTTGCCTCTGAACGGCGGCCGTACCGTAATCAGTAACACACCATTAATCGCAGCCGGGCACCTGCAGGTCCCGCCAGTTTTCAACATCCAAAGCGCGCATGGTGAGGGCTTCGAGGGTTTCACGAGAGCCAATCACGTCAATTGCCGCCTTCGTTCTGTCGTCCGGTTCTCCTAGTCGTCGGGAACCCACCATCAGCAGCATATGCCGCGCCTCGTCTGCTAGGCCCTCAGCTAGACCCTCAGCGAGCCCTTCGGCCCTGCCTTCTTCGAGGATAACTTGATATGTGCTTGACTCTCTCATATTTCGAACTCCTCTCAATACCTGTGCAATCAGCCCGGAATCATACCGCAAGCCCATCAGAAGCGAGGTCGCAGTCCACAAATCTGCACTTTCCGACCTGCTTGCTTCCGCGTCGATCCGCTCACCCATCCTACGAACCACGCCCGGCAGTGACTCCGGCGTAACATCCCCAATCGGAGCAAGCGGCAACAGAGCCAGCGGTCCCGCCAGCAACTCGTCTGCCGGTTTCTGCCAGAGACGAACCACCTGGCAGCCGAACCGCATCTGCCCGTACTCCACCTTACCCTGTATCGCCGGCCCGTCGGCCTCCGGCCGCAGCAGCACAACCGCGCTTAGCACTGGCAACCCAAACTTGCGATAGGCCGTCTGCCCCGGCAATCCCAAAAATCGCAGCCAGGCCACCGGGTCAGTTTCAACCAGGACCTTCGTAGTAACATCGTAGGGCTTAGGCAAGTCGGTATCCTATAGAGAATTATACCATCAATTAGGATTTGATGGGCTTAGATTGACTGTCTCGAATACGTGATAAAATAGAGTATCGGATTATCGAACTCCGACACTACGATCATTGGGAGAATGAGTATGCCTGCCCGAACAGTCCGGACTAACAGCGAGGTGATTCCAATGGCCGTTCTTGATCAGGTTAACCTAAAGAATGGGCCCGTAGGCACTACGATGGATGACGACTTTGACCGGATTCGGGATTCATATTTGACCGATGGCATTACTCTGGACGCGATGATCGCAAGCCTCGAGGCGATATACGCGAGCAATGAGTAATATCGAGCCACCATAGTTCGAGACACACCATTTTCAGACAAATCGCCCCAGCGTCAGTCAAGTTATGGTATAGTTAGCTTGAGAAGCGTCGCAATACGCGGCTCATTCCGAGGCCCACTGCGTAATGCGTGGGCTTTCGTGTTGTGTGGCTCATTCGTATTCCAGGCAAGTAACTAGATCCGCCTACCGCGCCTTCCCTGCCTCCCTCTTCCTCGCGCACCCATTACACAAACACTCCTTGCCTTCCCCCTTCACCTTCTCCACCCAAACACTGCACCGGTAACACACCATCTTCCGGCACCGCGCACAGTCGTCCAAGTTATCCTCATGGTACGTCTCCCCGCAGCCTTCACAGTTGTAGCGTTGGTTATCGGACATGGTCGTTGGCCCTCCGTTTATTACCTTGTACCACGATTAGATATTAATCGCGATTTCTTACAATCAAGCATGAATTCCCCCGTCCTTCGTCGAATATCCCGGCATATGATTACCGGAGAACTAAAATCGCAAATCGATCGTATCTGGGACGCCTTCTGGGCCGGTGGCATCGCCAACCCGCTGGAGGTGATCGAACAAATTACGTATCTTCTCTTTATTAAACGGCTTGGCGAGATCGATGATTTAGAGCGCAGCAAGCATCGGCGTCTCGGCACAGGGAAGCCGCTCTTCTCGGACGCGCAGGAGAATCTGCGCTGGAACAACTTCAAGGACCTGGAGCCGCGCGAGATGTACCGCGTGGTCTCCGAGGAGGTATTCCCGTTCATCAAAGACCTGCGGAGCGACCGCGAAGATTCCACCTATTCGCACCACATGAAAGATGCCCGCTTTACCATCCCGAACGCTGGGCTCCTGTCCCGCGTGGTGGAGATGATTGACCGGGTTCCCATGGACGACCGCGATACCAAGGGCGATGTCTACGAGTACATGCTCTCGAAGATCGCCACTGCCGGCCACAATGGGCAGTTCCGAACGCCACGGCACATCATCAAAATGATGGTGGAGTTGGTCAAGCCCACGCCGAAAGATATTATCTGCGATCCGGCTTGCGGTACGGCGGGGTTCCTGGTGGCCGCTGGGGAGTACCTGCGGGACAATCACTCGGAGATTTGGCACGACCGGGAAAAGGCCGAGCACTTTAATGAGAAGATGTTCCACGGCTACGATTTCGATAACACCATGCTCCGCATCGGAAGCATGAATATGCTTCTGCACGGCGTCGAGCACCCGGATATCAGCTACAAGGATTCGCTGTCGGAGGATCATGCGGGAGAGGAAGAAAAGTACACGCTGATATTGGCTAATCCGCCATTTACGGGTTCATTGGACGCCGATGGTGTCGCAAAGGACTTAGCGCGCATGGTGAAGACGACCAAGACTGAACTCTTGTTCTTGGCCTTGTTTGTGCGTCTCTTAAAGCCCGGGGGTCGCGCGGCTGTAATTGTGCCACAAGGGGTCTTGTTTAGCGGCTCAAACGCGCACAAAGCTATCAGGCGCATTCTTGTTAACGAACAAAAACTGGACGCAGTGATCGCTATGCCGTCCGGGGTGTTTAGGCCCTATGCAGGCGTATCGACCGCAGTTCTGATTTTTACAAAAACGAATTCTGGCGGGACTGAGCGGGTATGGTTTTACGATATGAAAGCTGATGGTTTGTCGTTAGACGATCGGCGCACAGAGTTAAATACATCGGACCCCGCAAATGATGATATACCCGATATTGTTCAACGCTGGCAGAATCTGGATGTGGAGCAGAATAGGGCGCGGACAGACACATCGTTTCTGGTTGAACAGGCCGAAATTGTGGACAATGACTATGATCTAAGCATCAACCGTTATCGCCTTCTAGAATCCGAAACAACGAATCATGTGCCGCCAAGCCAAATACTAGATGAAATCCTGCGCCTTGAAAATGAGATACTTGCAGGCATCAAAGAAATCCAAGGCCTAGTTAACTGAGCATGACACAGATCGTACCGTTAGCGTCATTGGTTACCGTAGTTGGAGGAGGAACGCCATCACGAAAGATCGCTCGATATTTTGGAGGTGATATACCTTGGATTACGCCGAAGGATATGAAGTCTTGGTATATTGATGGGGCGCAAGTTACTATTACTGAAGCAGGCCTCGCATCGAGCCCGTGCAGCCTGATTCCGGCAGGATCAGTGCTCATGGTGGTGAGATCAGGCATTCTGAAACATACAATTCCATTAGCTATAAACAAAGTGCCTGTTACAGTTAATCAAGACATGAAAGCGATGATTTGCGGTAGCGCAATCTTACCAGAATATCTTGCGAGGTTCCTCAAAGCAAACGAACGAAATCTATTGGGATTGGTTAGAGGTACGACTGCCGACAATATACCGTTTGAAGCAATTAAACGGTATCCGATAGTTGTTCCATCACTCGCCGAGCAAAAGCGCATCGCAGACATACTGGATAAAGCCGATGCCTTGCGTGAGAAACGGCGACGGGCGATTGAACAATTAGATCACCTTTGGCGGTCAGTGTTCATAGACCAATTCGGAGATCCATCCGTAAACTCTAAGAATTTACCGCGCCGGCAGATCGGAGAGTTAACACGGGTAGCAACAGGTACTACACCCAGCCGGAGTGTGGATGGTTATTATGGAGGTCACATTCCCTGGGTTAAAACTACCGAGGTACATGGGAATTTGATTAAGTCGACAGGTGAGCATCTTACAGAGTCAGGCAAGCGAGCTGGTCGTTGCAGGCTTTATCCTATCGGTTCCATTATAGTGGCCATGTATGGACAAGGCAAAACTAGAGGACAATCCGCGATTCTGGGGATAGAGGCATGCACCAACCAGGCTTGTGCAGTCATCTTACCCTCCGAGAAGATAATGACGGAATACCTATTTGCCTATCTCCAAATAGCCTATGAATCCTTACGGAGTCTTGGCAGGGGTGGCAACCAACCAAACTTGAATCTCCAATTGGTCTCGGGTTTCGAGGTGATGGTTCCTGAGATAGAACAGCAAACTAGGTTTGCACAAATTTATAATACCGTTATGGCGTTACAGTACAAAGAGCAGCATGCCATGGAATTAAGCGAACAACTATTTAAATCAGCGCAAGTGGCGGCATTTACCGGGACCTTATCACTGATACACAAGCTCGATGAATTAGATCAATGTCTAACTTCACCTTCCTAAAACCCGAATGGCCCAATCTCCACGATTCCGCCAAATCCGCCGAGGGCCATGCCCTGCCCGATCCGCGTTCGGTATAGTTTTGGCCCAATGATTTTGGAAAAGGTTGTGGCCGTAGTCTGTAGCGCTTCTAGAGGTATACTTCGCATATGATACGTCGACTCTATGTTCATAACTATCGCTGTTTCGAAAACTTCGAATTGTCATTTGCAGATAACTCGACACTGTTGCTGCTTGGCAAGAACGGCTCGGGCAAAACAACGATCGGCCTTGTATTGGAACTGCTGCAAAAGATTGCGCGAGGAACTAGCCGGGTCGGTGAATTGGTAAAGCCAAAAGATCTGGCGCACGGCCGTTCCGACGTGCCCATGCGAATCGAGTGCGAGGTAGAGTTAGCGGGAAATCGATATGTCTATGTTATCGCATTTGAATACCCCCCAGATTTCAAGGAGCTTCGAGTATTCGAAGAAAAGCTGACGATCAACGGGAAAAACGCGTATGCTCGCACACTTGCGGGGATTACTTGGGCAAACCACAAAAACTCACTTGGACTCGATTGGCACGTAGTTTACCTGCCTATCGTTCAGGAACGCTCAAACGATTTAGTCACTGTCTTCAAGAAATGGCTTTCGGAATTGCTTGTATTGCGGCCTGTTCCCGCATTGATTACAGGCGCTTCAAATGAAGAATCACTCGCGCCGAGTTCAACACTGGAGAACTTTGGCGAATGGTTCTCAGGACTAATCGCCGAATCGCCGGCCGCGTACTTGACAATAGATCGTTTCCTGAAAGACATAATGCCTGACCTTCATTCGATAACGAATCCGGTTAGCGGCGATACCCGAAGCATGTTCGTAGACTTTAAGGAAGGGAAGGCGTCAACTAAGATTCCCTTCGCCGATTTATCCGACGGCGAGAAATGCTTTATTATCTGCGCAACGGTCGTCGCTGCAAATGAAGCCTACGGTCCATTGTTTTGCTACTGGGATGAGCCCGATGCTTATCTCGCGCCAGATGAGATCGGGCAGTTGATGACGACGCTACGCAGAGCCTTCAACAGAGGAGGCCAGCTAGTAGTGTCCTCCCATAACCCCGAAGCGGTGAGCCGTTTCTCTGATGACAGCACTCTGTATCTTCATCGACGGAGCCACGTTGAGCCGACGACACCGCACTACCTCTCTAGCTTACGGAGCAGGAACGCATTCATCGGCGACATCGCCGATGCGCTCGTGCGAGGAGATATCGAACCGTGAGCGTCAACCTCTATCGGCCGCACTTGGCGGTCATTCCCGAGGACGATGCCAACCGGCAGATGGCGATCGGCTTCATAACGAGCGATTCGATACCGCCTATGGGAGCAGCCCGCATTGGCATCGAGCGGAGCGCGGGCGGCTGGCAGAAGGCGACCGAGCATTTCCATAATGTCCAGGTCGACCTTTTGCGCAAATATAAAGATCGAAGAGTTCTTATTCTTATCGACTTTGACAATGAGCCTGACAGGCTTGCTCGCATACTCGAGGCAGTGCCGGACGACATTGCAGATCGGGTGTTCGTTCTAGGGGCTGCCTCTGAGCCTGAGAGATTGAAGGCGGCACTGCAATTGAAGAGGCTGGAACAAATCGGAGAAGCGGTGGCTCGAGATTGCAGCCAACCGGGCGATTTTTGGGATCACGATCTTCTCAGGGTTAATTTGCCCCAGGTCGAGCGCTTACGCACGTTCGTCCAGCAGGAATTGTTCATCTGATGCAGTTGCCATGTCCAACTTCACCTTCCTAAAACCCGAATGGCCCACCCTCCACGATTCCGCCAAAGCCGCCGAAGGCCATGCCCTGCCCGATCCTCGTTCGGCATGCTTCTACGCACGCCGGACGTTGGAGCTTGTGGTGCAGTGGTTGTATGAGCATGATGCGGCGTTTCTGTGGCCTTATGGGGATTCCCTCAGCGATATGATGTATGAGCCTAGTTTTCGGAATAACGTGCCGAGCGCGGTATTTGTGAAGGCCCGGTATATTAAGCAGGTGGGAAACGAGGCGGTTCATACGGGGCGGGTGATCGAGCGGACCGAGTCGGTGCAGGCGGTTAAGGAGTTGTTTCATATCCTGTATTGGCTGGCGCGGACCTATACGCGCGGGGATGTGAAGGCGCTCGATGGGATTGAGTGGAACCCGCAGATATTGCTGGAGGAGCAGCGGCGGCAGGCTGAGGCTAAGGAGAGAACGGCCAAGCAGTTGCAGAAGCTGCAGGAGGAACTGGAGGCTCGGGATCGGGAGCTGGCCGAGGAGCGGAGGCGGCGGGCCGAGGGTGAAGCGGTTACAGCGGCAGAGGTTAAAGAGAAGCAGACTCTGGATGAGCGTATCGCGGCGTTGAAGGCGGAGGTCGCGGAGGCTAAAAAGCGTAATGCGAACGTGCCCGACGATCACGATTACTCGGAGGCGGAGACGCGGGACCGATTTATCGACCTCATGCTGCGGGAAGCGGGATGGCCTCTCGGGAATAAGGAAGACCGCGAATATCCCGTACAGGGTATGCCGAACGCCAAGGGCGTTGGGTATGTCGATTATGTCCTCTGGGACGATGACGGTCTGCCGCTCGCCGTAGTCGAGGCCAAGCGCACGAAAAAGGACCCACGGATAGGGCAAGAGCAGGCTCGTCTCTATGCGGACTGCCTGGAAACGCAGTTTGGGCGGCGGCCCATCATCTTCTATACGAATGGCTACGAGACCTGGATATGGGACGATCACTACTACCCGCCGCGCCCGGTGCAGGGCTTCTACAAGAAGGACGAAGTGCGTCTGCTCATCGCGCGCCGCGCATCGCGCCAAACCCTAAAACAGGCCAAAATAGATGGCGCTATCGTCGAGCGTAGTTACCAGATTCTCTCGATCCGTAACTTCTGCGAAGACCTGGAAGATAAGCACTACCGCAAGGGCCTCATCGTCATGGCGACTGGGGCCGGCAAGACCCGCACGGTAGTCGCGCTCACTGACCTGCTCATGCGCTGCAACTGGATCAAGCGCGTCCTTTTCTTGGCGGACCGCACCGCTCTTGTCAAGCAGGCCAAGAACGCATTCAATGCCTTCCTTCCGGATTGCAGCCCGGTGAACCTCGTTACCGAGCGTGACCGCGAAAGCGCGACCAGCCGCGTGTTGCTCTCAACCTATCAAACCATGATCGGCCTAATCGACGATCTCAAGGATGGGCCGCGCCACTTCGGAGTCGGGCATTTCGATCTGGTCGTGATCGATGAGGCGCACCGCTCGGTTTACCAAAAGTACAAGGCGATCTTCGAGTATTTCGATTCCTGCTTGATCGGCCTAACAGCTACCCCTAAGAGCGAAGTCGATAAAAACACCTACACGCTCTTCGATCTCCCCAGCGGCCAGCCCACATTCGCCTACGAGCTTTCCGAGGCAATCCGAGACCGGTGGCTCGTGCCGCCGGTTGCCGTCTCCGTGCCCCTCAAATTCCAGCGCGAAGGCATCACATACGACGATCTCCCCGAAGAAGAGAAAGAAGCGTGGGATCAAATCGAATGGGACGACGAGGAGTGCGAGAAACCCGACCGCATCGAATCGGCCGCCCTCAATCGCTGGCTCTTCAACGCCGATACCGTCGATCAAGTATTAAAGCACCTCATGATCCACGGGCAAAAGGTAGCCGGCGGTACCAGGCTCGGCAAAACGATTATCTTCGCCAAGAACCACAAGCACGCTCAGTTCATTAAAGAACGCTTCGACAAGCACTATCCCCATCTCCTCGGCCGCTTCGCGCGCGTCATCGATCACTACGAGCCCTACGCCCAGAACCTGCTCGATGATTTCTCCATCCCGGACAAACAACCGCACATCGCCATTTCTGTGGATATGCTCGATACCGGCATCGACGTTCCCGAAGTCGTCAACCTCGTATTCTTCAAAATGATTCGTTCCAAAACCAAGTTCTATCAGATGGTAGGACGCGGCACGCGCCTCAGCCCCAATCTCTTTGGGCCGGACCGGGACAAGCAGTTCTTCTTTATCTTCGACTACTGCGAGAACTTAGAGTTCTTCAAGGCGGACATGAGCGGGCCGGAACCAGGCATGCCGGATTCCCTCGATAAGAAGCTCTTCCTCCATCGACTGGAACTCCTCAAGGAACTGCAAAAGTACCCGGAAGAAGAAACGGAAATCGAAAAGCTCGAGGACGAGATCGCGGACACCCTGCACTCCGAAGTCGCCGCCATGAACCTGGATAACTTCATCGTCCGCCCGCACCGCGAGCTCGTTGAGCGGTACGGCGAGCGCGAGGAATGGGACGCGCTCACCTACGAAGATGTTGCCGAAATCGCAACCCACCTCTCAGACCTACCGAACGAGCTACCATCGGAAGAAGAGCTCGCCAAGCAGTTTGATCTGCTTATGCTGCGCGTCCAGCTCTCCATTCTGAACTCTGAGCCAATCTTCAAAAGACTGCGCGATCAAGTGCGCGAAATCGCCGGCCTTCTCGAAGAACAGGCCAGCATTCCCATGGTCAACGCGCAGATGGTCCTGATTCTCGACATTCAAACCATGGAATGGTGGCAGGATGTAACCCTGCCCATGCTCGATAACGCCCGCAAAAAACTGCGGGATTTGGTCCAGTTCATCGAACGCCGTAGGCGTAAGACCATCTACTCAAACTTCGCGGATGAGATGGGAGATGCCGAAGAGATCGAACTTGCCGGGTTCGGATCCGCCATCGATCTCATGAGCTACCGCGCCCGCATGATGCAGTTTCTCACCGAGCACGCAGAGAACTCTGCCGTCAAGAAACTGCGGAACAACGAGCCTATGAGCCCCTCCGACCTAAAGGCCCTCGACGCCCTCCTCTTCGAAGCCGGCGGCGTAGGCAGCCGCGAACAGTTCGAAAAGGTCTATGGCAAACAGGAAAACCTGAGCGCCTTCATCCGCTCGCTCGTCGGCTTGGACCGCGAAGCTGCCAAGCAAGCCTTCTCGGAATACCTGAACGAGTCCACCTTCAACAGCAAACAAATCCACTTCATCAACGAAGTCATCAACTACCTCACGAAGAACGGGGTCATGAAACCGGACCAACTCTACGCCCAACCCTTCAAAGACTACCACCCACGCGGAATCGACGGCCTATTCACTCAGACCCATGCGGACCACATCTTTCAAATCATAAACACCATCAACCAAAACGCCGCAGCCGTCTAACCCATATCGCACAAACCGCCCGTCCTAAATGTTTTGAATTTTACGAACACCCATTCGCAAATCCATGGTATAATATAACCATAGAACCGTCGCACAACGGTGTCACAAGCCCAACGCGCAAACCCGCCGTTTTCTCCTGTAAATGGCGGCCAAACTATTTTGAAATACATGTCACACAGCGCC